>Ga0209777_10000605_pt1 | contig 57735 bp, 53 predicted proteins | sample FrelakmetHBP12HB_FD_187147 | JGI IMG/M metagenome (GOLD analysis project Ga0209777, IMG submission 187147) | Freshwater lake sediment microbial communities from the University of Notre Dame, USA, for methane emissions studies -HBP12 HB (SPAdes)... | ecosystem: Environmental > Aquatic >...
CCGCACGAACAGTTGCTCGCGACGGGAAGATTGTATACGCAACTTTATGAAACGCAATTCAATAGGGAGAAGATTTAGACCCAGTCCTTTCCCCCTTGAGAACCTTCAACAAACACCCTCCCCATTTCCTTTGGAGAATTGGGAGGGTCTAGATTCAGGGGAAGCTATTAAACTCTTTTTTTCGCGTCAGTCATGAATTGCCGGAAAATATTTTTGTCGAGTCCGCCGGTATCTGTAATCTTCCACTCTTCAGGGTTAACCATTGGCCTTACAGCTGCTGCGAGTTCCCAAAAACCCAGGTTCTCCACTTTCCATCCCATTTCTGTTTCATAGGTTTTTAGAAAATAATTCGCTGATTGGCTAAGTCCCATCAAAACCATATGCATACGTGCATAAGCAACATCAATGACCGGGTCACCATAGGCGGCCTCCTCCCAATCCAATACGGCAGAAATCTGGTTTTCGTGCCACAGAACATTGCCTGACCAGTAATCAATATGCACAAGTCCCGATGGCATGGTCCGAATGCTGGGGAAAGCATTACGAAGGACCTGCCATACCTCTATGCCTCCCGGATATTTTTGCATATAGCCCGGCGGAGTATCTGATTTCAAGAACCATGTCGTCTCTGCATTTGCATCCAATAAAAAGCTTTGGGCATCCGCGCTACAGGGAATGGAATGTATTTTTGCCAGCGTTAAAGCAAGTTTGCGTGCCCAATCAAGTGGGTTCTCAGGTGCTGACAGCATGAGCCTGCCCGGCACAAAACGCGTCACAATTCCAGGCGTACCTAAAAGAGTTCCTGTATCATCCAGATACAACGGTTCAGGCGCAGGTATTCCGTATTGATGTAAAACCTCATAGGTCTTAAACTCCCGACGAGCTTTTTCTCCGCGATCATAATCGCCAAAAACAGCATAACGCCGCACAACAAACTTAAAATCGCTTCCGTTTGCCAATCGTGCTTCGACGATGTGAGTGGAATTCGAAAAACTCCCTGGCAGTAGATTGAATGTCAACAAATTACTCCCCGGAGCAATTTCCTTCAGCAAACCTTGAACAAGCTCGTGAGTGAGCGGAGCGACAGGATTTTTAGTCATAATATGTCTCTGAATAAAGCGGTTGGGAGAGTATACACCATTCGTTTTTCGAACCGGGTTCACCCTCGCCAATTTGGAATTACAGGTTGGTGTGATTGTCTGTTTCCTTCCCCGTCCTTCTGTGGTTTAATAGTTCCATGGGTACCCTGTATCTCGTCGCCACGCCGATCGGCAACCTGGAAGACCTGAGTCCGCGCGCTGTGCGCACCTTACGCGAGGTGCGTCTCATAGCCGCCGAAGACACGCGCGTGACCCGCAAACTGCTCACGCACTTCGAGCTCCACACTTCCCTGACGAGCTACTTCGAACACAACAAGCTGACCAAGCTCGACGCTATCCTGGCAGCGCTGTCCGAAGGCGACGTGGCGCTGGTCTCGGATGCCGGGACACCCGCCATTAACGACCCCGGCTACGAACTGGTCAAGGCGGCCCTGTCCGCCGGGTACCGCGTCTGCCCCATCCCCGGGCCCTCCGCTCCGCTGGCGGCCCTGGCCGCATCGGGCCTCCCCACCGACTCATTCTTGTATCTCGGCTATCTGCCGCGCAAATCGTCCGAACGGCAGGCGCTTGCCGGTCAGATTGAAAACCTGCCCTACACGCTGATCTTCCTTGAATCCCCGCACCGCCTGCTGGCTTCGTTGAAGGATCTGGAGTCCTCGCTCGGTGACCGGCAGATTGCCATCGCCCGCGAACTGACCAAGCTCCACGAGGAGATCTTGCGCGGCAGCCTCTCCGCCGCGCAAGAGCATTTTTCGCAAGGCGAGCCGCGCGGTGAGTTCGCCCTGGTGGTGGCGGGAAAAGCGAAGATCGATAAGCAAAAATGGGCTGAAGGCAAGCTGATAATCGCCATTAAGCTCGGCTTGAAGTTGGGCGAAAGCCCGGTCGCGTTGGCGAAGCGGGTGGCGGACGAATCCGGTTGGAACCGCAAAGAAATCTATTCAATTATCATGGAAGCTAAAGAAAAATGAATCTTGACAATCTTTCAACCATCAAACAATTTGATTCCCAAAACATGCTTGGCGAGATCGATAACCTTCCGGCGCAACTGGAAAAAGCCTGGAAACTGGGACAGACCCAGCCCTTGCCCGAAATGACGGGTATCCGTCAGGTGATCATCTCCGGTATGGGTGGCTCGGCTATCGGTGCGGACCTGCTGGCAGCTTATATCGCCTCATCCTGCCCCGTCCCCGTCATCATCCACCGTGACTATGGCCTGCCCGCCTGGGCACACGGCCTGGAGACACTGGTGATTGCCAGCTCACACTCCGGGAACACCGAAGAGACGCTTGAGGCCTTCAATGCCGCTCTCCAAAACAAGTGCCAGCTGATGGCAGTCACCACAGGTATTAAACTAGCTGAGCGAGCTGTGCAGGCAAAAGTACCGCTCTGGGTTTTCGAACACAAAGGCCAGCCGCGTGCCGCGGTCGGCTTTTCGTTCGGGCTGCTGCTGGCAGTCTTCGCCCGGCTGGGATTAATTCCCGATCCGACGGAAGAGCTGGCGGGAGCCGTGGCAGCCATGAAAATACAGCAGGAAACTCTTCGCCTGGATGTCCAGGTGACGCACAACCCGGCCAAGCGGCTGGCCGGAAAACTTGTTGGACGCTGGGTGAACGTCTACGGGTCCGGCTGCCTGGCCCCGGTGGCACGCCGTTGGAAGGGACAGATCAACGAAATTGCCAAAGCGGGGGCTGGTTTCGAGATCCTGCCCGAAGCGGATCACAACGCCCTGGCCGGGCTGCTTAACCCGGCAGACATCCTGTCCCGCACAATGACCTTATTCCTGTGCTCGCCGTCCGACCATCCGCGCAACCACCTGCGCCTCGACTTGACCCGGCAGGGCTTCATGGCTAAAGGTCTGAACACTGATGTTTACAAAGCGCAGGGGGAGTCGTCGCTGGCCCACATTTGGACAACATTGCACTTTGGGGATTACACAGCCTATTACTTGGCGATGGCCTACGGCGCTGACCCGACGCCGGTGGAGGCGCTGGAAAACTTTAAGGCTGCCATGCGGGCGGCGCGGTAAAGAAAAACGCTCCGGCGGGTTAAAATCCCGCCGTTTTTTTTCAATTCCAACAATATAGATCATCGAGATAATATTTGCAGGGCGACGATTCCTGCCAAGGCTCCTAAGATAAAGCCCGCCACAATATCGGACAGATAATGGACACCCATCGCAACGCGCGCCAGCGCCACCAACGGTGCCCAGATACAGATGATAAGCGCCAGCCACCCCGGACCCAGCCTGAGAACCAGGATGGCAATCAGGATCACCCGCGCGGCATGCCCGGATGGGAAGGAGTGCGGGTCGGTTTTCCGGTACAACCCGCCCCACTCGCCCTCCGGTCTTCGGCGGCGGATGGTGAACTTGACCGCCAGCACCACCACCGCCAGGGCAATAATGGACAGGAGTATTGTCAGCGCCCACGGACGCCAGAACGGGTTGCCCAGCCACCAGAGCAGGCCCAGGCCGGCCCACCAGAACCAGGAATCACCCGAGTGGGCCAGGACAATCGCGATGGTCCGTAATAGACCCGGACGCCCGGCCACCCGCATGCGTGCGGACAGACGAGCGTCCAGTTCCAGCAACTGATTCAGGGTCACTCCTTGATCTTTTTCGGGGAGGCCGACGCAGTCTTGGCCACCTTCTTGAGACGCTTCTTCAAGTCAGCGCGCATGATTTCAAGCTGGTTCGGCTTATCCACATCCATGCCCACTTCGGCATACGGGCAGACAATGGCTTTACCAGTGATATGCAGGCGGTTCATGATGTTCGTTTCCGCCTTCTGGAGTGTCAACTTTCCGGTCAGGAGCAGGAAAGCCGTATCGAAGCCGATCAGGGCGGCCTGTTTGAGCGGACTCTTGCGGGAATTGGTGATCTTCTCCCACATATTGGTATCATCACTGACGATGAGTTTGATGCGCCCAACATTCATGTCGCCACCGCAGACTTGCAAATCCTTGAGCTTCGTCCAGGTCCGTTTCGAGCCGGGGAAGCGTTTCTCCATCACTTCGCGCTGGATGACGTTGTAATATATGTCCAACTTCGTCTCCATGGCGGTCTTCACCACCCAGTCCACCATCTCGCCATTGATGGCCGGTATATCGGATGAGACGATAAGCACATACTCGGCTTTCTTGTCAATCTCCAGTGCCTTCCTAGCCCCAGCTTGCAGGTTTTCCACCATCTTCCCCTGGTTGGAGACGAAATACATCTTCTTTCCGCACTTCAGGCCACTCTTTTCGGTCAAGCCGACGATGATGACGTTGTCGACGCTTTTGGATTCGGTCAGGGCGTCCAGCACCCACTGGACCATCGGCTTGCCAGCCACGTCCACAAGTGCCTTGGGATTACCCTGGGTGGCGTCATACAATGGCTCTTCCGGGAGCGGAATCCCGCCTGCAGTCACAATTGCATCCATAATTTCTCCTTTTTTACTTCACCACACGTTAGCGCGCCGTCCCGCCGAAGATCCCCGAAGGGGGCAGGTTTGGGCAGAAAGCGGACCTGTCTTACGGCAAGCCTTCGACAGACTCAGGGCAACGTCTGCGTGATGTTTTGCTTAAGATTTATGGTTAATTCAATTCCTGCAAAGACGGCTCGAAACCGAGTTTCGTCAGCATTTCCTCGTACTCGGCGTGGGTCAGGGCGCGGCCCTTACCCGAGACGGCGATCAGCGCGGCTTCCATCATATTCGTACCGAACGAACGCCCGTCCATTATCGGCGTCGTCGTAACCAGGGTTTTCACACCGCATTTACGGAATAATTCTACATCCTGCGGAGTGGTGGTGTTGGTCACGACCACCTTGCCTACCATGTTATCCGGCATATAGCGCTTGATATAATGGCAATCGCCCGCGATTACCGTACCCCACTCGAACCATTTCGGATACTTCGGCTTACGCTCTTCCTGTTTCTCGCCGGTCGGATAGACCCATTCGAACGGTAGGCGTCCCGCCAGGGGCATCAAGACAGAGGCCAAAGATTTGAGTTGTTTTTCGGTATGGATGGCGATCGGAATACCCAGCGAGAACATAAAGTCCCCGAAGGTGCATTCATAGCCCGCCTGTACAAATCCGTGCGCCAGGCCCCAGCGGTCTGCGCCGGTCATGACAAAGGCTTTCTTGCCGCCATTCTTCATGATGTAATCGCCTAGTTTGGCTTCCACAAAAGGGGCGGCCTTATTCTCCAGCGAATTCTTTAGGCCGGTTCCATCCACCACGGGCGTCTTCTTAATGAAGCGCACCATCTTCTCAACCGAATAGAGCCGGTACCATTTGTCATCCACCATCAGACCCAGATCTGCACCGCCGACGCCAAAGGCGTCCACTTTCCCATCGAGTTCCTTATATTTGATTGCAGCGGCTTCCATATCGCCGTCGGTGCCGATGCGCTCGATGCTGACTTCCTCGCCCAGCAACTTGACGGTGACCGCCTTGTCGCGCTTGGACGAGCCGATACTGATACTGACTGCCCGTTTCATAAAAGGAGCCTCCTGTAGAATTTGCTTGAGAGAGTATACACCCAACCAATTTATCTGGTAATACTGCTTCTTGAATAGGTCAATGACCCTACCTGTTACGAATGGCTCGGAATAAACAGGATTATGGTTTAGTTATTTACGTAGTATTATATGGGGCAGCCCTCTCCTTAAGTTTGAACACCCTCACGTCCGCCGCGTTTCGAAACCTTTAGCAGGCTCAGGACAGGCCGGGTGTTCTAAAAGTCCAAATCAACCCCACCCCTTACCTCGCCCCATGAGTGGGGCGGGGAGAATGTGGAAAAACAGAGATTTGAGAGCGGAACTCGCAAATCTCTGTTTTTTCAATCTTTCCTCTTCCTGGCGCTGGGGTAAAATCAATCTTGAGGAGGAATCCATCCTGACCCTGCGCCGTACCACCCTCGCTCTGCTGTTTCTATATGTCGTTCTGACCATTTATCCCATCATCAGCATCGCCAGCGGTGTGGCCCCATCCCGCTTTCTCACCCCTGTTTCAACCCTGGTCGGCTTCACCTTCGCCCTGCTGCATGCCGGACAACGCGAAGGCTGGAGTCGTGCCCTGCGGCTACTGGCTCTGGTGTTTGGCGTCAGCCTGCTGTTCGAGAGCGTTGGCGTGGCGACCGGACTGGTCTATGGCCCGTACCACTACACCAATAAGCTTGGGCCGCTTTTCCTCGGCCTGGTCCCCTACCTCATCCCGGTGGCCTGGTTCATGATGAGCTACCCATCGTTCGTCATTGCTGACCGGCTCATCCCGGCAGGCTGGAAGCGCTGGCAGCGGATCCTGTCCGTGGCCGCTGTGGGGGGATTGGCAATGACCGCCTGGGACCTGGTGATGGACCCGATTATGGTTTCCAGCGGGCACTGGGTCTGGGACGTGAATGGAGCCTACCATGGCATCCCGCTGCAAAACTTCTGGGGCTGGTGGCTGACCGTCTTCACCACCTTTGCTCTGTATCTTCTCATTTCAGTCAAAGCACCCAGAATCCCTGAAGCGAAGTTCGACCAGTTGGCAATGCTGAGTTACCTGGTCACCGCGCTGGGGATCGTGATTATCTCGCTTGTCTCGAAATCGGGTGAGCTGGCGCTGATTGGATTCTTTGCGATGATGCCCTGGGTCATTTCGGGGTGGTTGAATCTGGCAAAAGAATAAAAAGAAACAAAAAATGGGATGCGGGCGTTTCGCACCGCACCCCATTTTTTGCACAGTTATCTTTACAATCCGGCAGCTTGCTTGAGGGCGGCGGCCTTGTCGGTGTTTTCCCATGGGAACTGGACATCGTCGCGGCCGAAGTGACCGTAGGCGGCTGTCTTGCGGTAGATTGGACGGCGCAGGTCCAGGTCGCGGATGATCGCTCCGGGACGCAGGTCGAAGTACTCGAGGATGAGTTTGCTGATCTTATCATCGGCAATTTTTCCGGTCCCGAAGGTCTCCACGTTGACCGAAAGCGGGTGCGCCACGCCGATGGCATAGGCCACCTGAATCTCGATCCGGTCGGCCAGACCCGCTGCGACCACGTTCTTGGCCGCCCAGCGCGCTGCATAGGCTGCCGAGCGGTCCACCTTGGTCGGGTCCTTTCCTGAGAATGCGCCGCCGCCGTGACGACCCATGCCGCCGTAGGTGTCTACGATGATCTTGCGCCCGGTGACGCCCGCGTCGCCCATGGGGCCGCCGATGACAAAACGTCCGGTCGGGTTGGCGTAGACCTTCAGGTTCTTGTCCACCATTTCTTCCGGCATGCTCGGCACGATGACATGTTCCATGAGACCTTCTTCAATATCGGCGTGCGAGACATCCTCGGAATGCTGGGCGGAGACGAGCACGGTGTCAATCCGCTTCGGCTTGCCATAGGTGTACTCCACCGTCACCTGGCTCTTGCCATCCGGGCGCAGCCAGGGCAGGGTACCGGCCTTGCGGACCTCAGCCAGCTTGCGGGTCAGTTTGTGGGCCAGGTAGATGGGCATCGGCATCAGTTGGGCGGTCTCGTTGCAAGCATAACCGAACATCATGCCCTGGTCACCGGCGCCGATCAAGTCGACCTGGTCCTGGTCGCCGCCCTTGGCTTCGAAGGATTGACTGACACCCATGTCAATATCCGGGCTCTGGCTGGCAATGGCGGAAAGCACGCCGCAGGTATTGCCATCGAAACCCTTATCGCTGCTGTCGTAGCCGATTTCCTTGACGACCTTGCGGACCAGGTCGTCGAAATTGACGAAGGCAGTGGTGGTAATCTCACCCAGCAGCATTACGAAGCCGGTCTTGGTGGCCACTTCGCAGGCCACACGGCTCATCGGGTCCTGCTCGAAGCAGGCATCCAGGACGGAATCAGCGATCTGGTCGCACAGCTTATCGGGATGTCCTTCGGTCACCGACTCGGAGGTGAACAGCAGTTTTGGGGACGTCATGAAAGTGGTGGTCATAAATTGTGTTTCTCCTGTAAAAATGAAATTGCCCCTTCGGAACGAAAGGGCAATTGCGCGGGGCGCACGGCTGCCCTCTCATCTTCCAGAATGTCTGCCGGAATTGGCACCAGCCGCTTGCGCGGTGGTTGTCGAGGTTTCATAGGGCCGGTCCCTCCACCTCTCTGGATAAGAGTGCCGTTGGGGGCTATTTGATTGTAACGGGAGTTTACCACAGGAGACAAGAGGCGTCAAATAGTTATTTGAGCAGCCGCCCAGGCCCGGACGCGCTCGAACAGCGGCCTCAGCGGATTCAACTCCGCCATCGGAACGAACAGGCTCTTCACGGGTGTCCGGTCATATTGCAGGGTGCGCATCCCGGCGTTCAGAACTTTAGCTTTTCGCCTGTACTCTTCGTACGTGAGCCAGCCGGTCAGCAAAATATCCATCCCGTAGACCCAGATATTGCCCCAGTCCACCGGCTGGAGGATGTACGCTTCGCGGCGGGCCGGGCTGTGCAGGCCGATCCGGGCCTCGGGCCTGCGCGCGACGTGGATGTAGGCCAGACTGTGGATACTCTTCTCCACAAGCATGCGCTTTTTCGGTGGGAGTTCCAGTGTGGCAGTGACAAATTCCCGCTCAGCGTTCTGCCCGCCAATCTCCACGCGGATGGGCATCTCGCATTCGCTTTTGAGAGCCAGTTTTTCGAGAGGCAACCAGTTGGCAGGGTGCGCCCATTCGTCGGGCAGCGGGTGGATCAGGTAGACTGGTTGACCGGCAGTCACGGCTCTATCCACATCCACCCGGGCAGCCGCCACCAACCCAAGTAAGAAAGCGAACAGATACAGGTCATCCGGTTTGTGACCCTCGGCGGTGAATTGGTCAAGCGGGACGAGGGCGGGAGCCTGGAGCACGAGCGCCGGGTCCCGCCGGAGTTGGGTGATCAGCGGTCGGCGGGTGATGAGGAAGCTCTTCAGGTTGCAGCGATGCCCGCCCAGCAAGACATTGTACCGTTCCGGATGTGTAAAGGGCGCAGCCCCCAGCACGCTGAACGGAATGTCCTGCTCGGATAATGTACGCCGGAAAGCCAGTTCGGCAACCACCCCGCCTACGATGCGCCGCAGGTTGTCCAGCGGGGAGCTGCCCATGCGCTCGGACGTGGTAACCAGCGACCGGCAGGCGTAGACGATACCGCTCTCGGTCAGATCGGGAGTGTAGGGGAGGTGAAGGAGGTCAACTGATGTAAGCATATTTTATAAAGGCAGGAAGACCCCGTCCCTACTCGTTGCGGAACTGCAAGCAATAATGGTGGAACGTATTACTCACCCATGCCGACCCCAACCCGTACGGTGCCAGGCGTTGGTTATCCTGCATCCATATTTTTTCGTCTTTGAGCATATAGACCTTGCCCAATTCGCAACCCAAGTCCCAGGCCAGGGGGTAGATCTTGCCGCCTTTCTTCACGTTCTTGACAATGATCGTCAGATAGGCTTTCTCTCTTATTATAGGTTTCAATCCGGCATAGATGGCCACCAGTTTTGCCAGGAATTCCTCGTAATTGTGCAGGTTGCCCAGGTCATTCGGGTCATCGGAATAAAGGACATCCAGATCGGACGAATCGCGCCGCTTCTTCTGCGTCTGTGCACCTTTGGCGTGCAGCATGTCCCAGTAGGGTGGTGAAGTCAGGACATAGTCGGCAGGAGGCAGAAGGCAGTCAGCAGCGTGAGAGGCGTCGGCGGTGATGACCTCGGTTTTCAGTTGCGCGGCGGCTTCACCGAGGGCAGTTCTTTCTTCCGCAATGATCTGTCGGGCGATCCCGGCATATTTCGGGTTCAATTCAATGCCATAGGAGTGCCGTCCCGCCCGCAGGGCGGCGACGAGCGTCGAGCCGGTACCAGCCATCGGGTCCAGGACTGTTCCACCGCGCTTGGTGAAGAATTCGATGAATTCCTGGGCCATCGTCTCCGGGAACTTGGCCGGGTGGACCAGCACACCTTTCTTGCGCGGCGGGGGGTTGTGGATGAACCAGGATTTCTGAAACTTGAGCCAGGTGCGGGAGTCGAGGTCGTTGAGTTTATTCTTCATTTTTATAAATCATGGGGTGGAAGTCCGGCTGGGAATGGGAGTGCGGGAAGGGATCAGCGAAGGCGTTGGAGAAACATACACAACAGAATACACTGACAGGTCAGAGAAGGATGCAGTAATGGGCGTTGCCCCGTTGGCATAAACAAAAAAGCCGATCGTACCAGTATGCAGGACGGGGTCACGGGCGGCAAACTGGTAGTTGTCGTTCAGGAAGAAGTGCATCTCGCTGCCCACCGCCCAGATGCCAAGTTTGACCTCTGCGGGGGCCGCGATGGGTGCATCGCCGCTGGGCAGCCAATCGATCAGGGGCTGGTTGGACCCGGAAAGGCTGCGTTCGATGCGCGCCTGACCGTCGCAACTGACTGTGAAACGGTAATATTTGGCGCCTGGAGCTGCGCGGAAGATCATACCAAACTGGTCCTTGCCGCCGCATAGGCTGAGCTTTACGGTCGCTTCAGCGTAGAAATCCCCCAGCGTCGGCTGGCTGCGCAGGCTGGTGATGGAAACCGGTCCCTGCCCCGGGATGGACAGGGTCAGCCGGTTGCGGGTCACGGTTGCGCTGGCTTGGGAGCCCAGCGATGTGCTCCACAAGTCAGGCTGGTCGAAGGAATCGGTGAAGAGCAAATCCCCGAGACCCGGGCGCTGTTCCGGGGTTGGCAGGATCGTCTGGGTTGGGAAGGGTGTCGGAGTATTGGTGGGCGGGAACCAGACGATGGTGGCTGTGGGCGTTTCGGTGGGGGGAACGGGCGTGGGGGTCAGCGTGGGCGCGGGAGACAGGCCGCTGCAGGCGGCCAGGAAAACGAGCAGGAGCATACCCCGGCAAAAAAACGTGAGTTTCATCGGCCAAAGTTCGGAAGAATTTTCACGCAAGCTGATGTACAATCAATTGGTGGCGCAACCACTTTTGAGTCTATCCGAAACCTCACCACGAAGTCACGAAGGCAAAAAGGATCACAAAGATTTCCCTTTGTTTTTTTGAGACTCACCTGCACTGCACCACACGTACACCGTCCCGGTGTACTGCCGGGAGTGCGGTGCAAGTGTTGAGTCTTTGTGGTTTGGCTATATAATTTTCAGAGAGGTGTTTTATCTTCTCATTCTACTGCTTTTTGGTAAATACGTGAACTTTGAACGTTTAAAATAAAGGGACCTTCAGCAGCAATTTTGGTTTTCATCTTTGCGTAGTACCCTGTAGCATAAACTGGAACAGAAGGAGAAACCCATGAGTGAAAAATCCGTCCTGGTGAGCGGCGCATGCGGCGAGATCGGTCAGGCACTTGTCCAAAGCCTGGCAAAGCGGGGCTTCCGCATCGTAACCGTTGATCTGATGCCCCTGCCCGAGACGATCAAGCGACTTCCAGCGGAGCACATTCAAGGGGACCTGGTCAACCGGATCAAGATTTTTTATGATTACGATTTCGATATCATCTTCCACCTGGCTGCCTCGCTCTCCTCAAAAGCAGAAGTGGCCACCGAGGAAGCCCATCGCATCAATGTGGAAGGGACCATGCAACTGCTGCTGCTGGCTGCCTACAAGTCGGAAAAGCTCAAGAAGCCGGTCAAGTTCCTGTTCCCCAGTTCGATCGCCGCCTACGGTTTCCCGGACCGGACAGCCAAGCATGCTGCCGGGAACGTGAAGGAAGGCGAGTGGAACACTCCCCACACCATGTACGGCTGCAACAAGCTCTATTGCGAAAAATTGGGCGTGTACTACAGCCGCTATTGCGGACAGCGCCACCTGGACCCGGACCCGCCCACGATGCTCGACTTCCGCGCCATCCGCTTTCCCGGGCTGGTCAGTGCCTTCACTGTCCCTAGCGGCGGCACGAGCGATTACGGGCCCGAGATGCTGCATTCAGCGGCGGCCGGTATGCCCTACGCCTGCTTTGTGGATGCCGACACGCGCATCTCGTTCATGGCCATGCCGGATGCCATCAAGTCCCTGCTGATGCTGATGGATGCGCCGCGTAATAGCCTGACCAGCCAAGTCTATAATATCGCGGCTTTCAGTCTGACAGCCGGCGAGTTCCGCCAGCGGGCACTGAGGACCTTCCCCGAGGCGCAGATCACATTTGTGCCGAATCCGCGCCGCCAGGGTATCGTCGATTCCTGGCCGGAGGATGTGGATGACTCGCTGGCCCGCAAGGACTGGGGCTGGCATCCGGATTACGATGTGGATAAATTCTTCGATGAGTACTTCCTGCCGGAGATTAAAAAACGCTACCAGAAAGCAAGTACCCGGACAACCGAGTAAAAATTGAGACCGCCGAATGGCGGTCTCGTTATTATGGATGGATGACAACCTGCTCCCTCTCCGGCCCTACACTGACCAATTTCACCGGAACCCCGGCGAGTTTCGCAATCCTGTCGAGGTAGGTTTGCGCCGCCGGTGACAGATCCTCCCACGTACGCACGGCAGAGATATCTTCCCTCCAGCCGCGTAATTCCTCATAAACTGGCTCGTATGGGCTAAGGTCCGCTGGTCCGTAGGGCAGGTCGGTGAATTGTTTCTCCGCGCGCCGGTAGGCGGCGCACAACCGGATGTTTTCCAACCCGCTCAGGATGTCCAGCTTGGTGACAGCCAATTCGCTGATGCCGTTGATTCGAACTGCATATTTCAATAAAACCCCATCCAGCCAGCCGACCCGCCGCGGACGGCCAGTGGTGGTGCCGTATTCGTCCCAGGGATGTTCGCCGGCGCCGCGCAGTCGCTGGGCCAGGCCGTCGAAGAGTTCGGTCGGGAAAGGCCCGGAGCCGACGCGTGTCTGGAAGGCCTTCACCACACCGATCACACGAGCAGCGCGGGCCGCATCTAGCCCCAGGCCGAGACCGGTTAACGCGCCGGGAGCCGTGGTGCTCGAGGAAGTCACGAAAGGATACGTGCCAGAGTCAATATCGAGCAGAGTCCCCTGTGCGCCTTCGGCTAGGACAGTTTTCCCCATATCCAGTGCAGTATGAAGTTCGAGCCCTGTGTCGGCTATATAGGGTTTCAAACGCTCAGCAAACTCCCCGTATTGGTCGCAGACCGGCGCCGGGTCCAGTTCAGGCGCGCCCAGCATGCTCAGACTCCGGTTGGCTTCGGTCACGTGAGCGCCAACCCGCTCGCAGAAATCAGGAGCCAGCATGTCAGCGAGGCGCAGGCCGCGGCGGGCGGCTTTATCTGTATACGCCGGGCCGATACCGCGTCTGGTGGTACCAATATTACCCTTGCCCCTCTCCGCTTCGAGGGCCTTATCGAGTGCCTGGTGGGCGGGCGTGATCAGGTGGGCAGCGTAGGAAAGACGCAGCCGCTCCGGCGAGACGGAGATCCCGGCCTGGCGGAGAATTTCCATTTCGTCGAAGAGCGTGCCCGGGTTCACCACCATACCGTTTCCCAGTATGGCAACTACTTGAGGGTGAATGATCCCGGATGGGATCAGATGCAGTTTAAAAATTTGGCTTCCCACCGTAACAGTGTGACCGGCATTATCGCCGCCATTGTAGCGGGCGGAGAAATCGGCCTGTGCGGCAAACCAATCCACGATACGGCCCTTGCCCTCATCCCCCCATTGTGCACCGACAATCACTTGCAGGGTCATTTTTTCTCCTTCTAGCCGAGGCGGCTTTTGCGTAGCACCCCCTGGGGGGCCAGCCGCCATCGGCAGTTTCGGCACCTCACGGCGCCGAAGTGCCTCCTTGGGACGGGGATAATGCGTGAAGATTTCCAGAATTTACAGGGTACTGTGTAATTAACAATAAACTTAGTGACAGGCATGGAACCTGCCAGTGCATTATATCAAGCCCACAGGCGATGGAGTATAATCTTCACTGGTAATTCCATGAGAACCAAAGCCATTCTGTTCGCCTGCGTTTTCCTCATATTCCCCGGGTTGGCCTGGATTTCCTCAGGCGTGCAGGCTGCACCCAGCGAACCGCAGGTGGCCTACCCATCACCGACCCCCGGCCCGGACGGGCGGATCATCTATATCGTCAAGACCGGGGATAGCTGCGAACAGTTATCCCTCATGTACGGCGTATCATTGGACTACCTGCGTACGACCAACCAATTGGATGCAAATTGCTCTCTGCGCGCAGGGCAGCAGCTCATGCTGGGTATCGGTGGACCTTCATCTGCCTCACCGACTCCCGGGCCTTCACAGATACCCACGGCGGCCCTGCCGACGACCACACCGGTTGCGGGCGGAAATGCCGAAGTGTGCGTGCTGGTCTACAACGATGTTAACGGCGACGGCCTGCGCCAGACTACCGAGAGTGCCATTCCTGGGGCGGCGATCAGTCTGACCAGCCTGGATGGGAATTACTCGAAAACCATGAACACCGTCATCAACCCGGATGCGACTGCCTACCAGGGCGTGTGTTTCACCAATGTGCCGATGGGACAGTACAATGTCAGTGCCGCCGCGCCGGATGGGTATAATCCCACGATTAACATGACCTCCAAGGTGGATGTCACCGCGGGTGATATTGCCTATATTGATTACGGTACGCAGGTCAATACAATTGCAGAAGCCAATGCCCCCAAAAATAAAACCTCACCGCTGCTGGGGATCGTCGGGTCGGTGTTTTTACTGGCTGGGATCGGGATGGGGGTGTATGTCTGGAGGGTGATGAGAAAAAAGTAGGTCGGGTAAAAAAAATATTGACGGGCTGTGCACACAGCCCGTCATCTTATTTCAAGTACTCAAGCAGCTTGTCGATCCGACCTTTGTCCCATTCAGACAACGTTATATTCCCGGATTGGACGACCTTCCTTGAACCTGGCAAGGTCGAGCATGGATACGTCCTGGCTTTGGAATTTCCCGTCCAGGATGCATTCTGCCATTAATTTTCCCGAGATCGGGCCATGCATGAAACCATGACCCGAGAACCCTGCAACGATATAAAAGCCATCGACAGGTGTTTTACCATATACTGGATGTGCGTCGGGGGTGACCTCATATAAGCCAGCCCAATGAGACAGCAAGCTTGCCTTCTCGAGGCAGGGCATGCGGGCAATCGCCGCTTCCAGGTTGACCATCTCGAAGTTATCGTCAACAGTCTGATCGAATCCAGCTTTTTCGTTGTTGTTGGACATGCCGGTCAAAATTCCATCCCCCTCCCGGTGGAAGTAAAGAGACTGAGCGAAGTCCAGGACGAACGGAAAATCTTGAGGCACTTCCGGTAAAGGAGTGGTCGTTATGATCTGACGGCGATAAGGAACGATTGGGACTGCTACCCCTGCCATTTGACCGATCAGGCCGGCCCAGGGTCCTGCGGCGTTCACGATCACCCGGGTGGAGATCGCCCCCTGGTTTGTTTCCACGGCGATGATTTTTCCAGCCGCAACCTGAATGCCGGTTACCTCAACATTATTGAGGCACTGTACTCCCAAACGCTGTGCCGCGCCCACATAACCCATGACGACGCTATTCGGGTCAACCAGGCCATCTTGCGGATTGAAGGACCCCGCCAGGGCATCCTCAAAACGCATCAAAGGCAAGCGACGATGTATTTCATCGGGAGACAGCCATTCGGTGTGGACGCCAAGGCCTTGCTGGAGTTCCAGGCTGTGTCGAAAAGTCTTGACATCTTCGGGCTTGGTAAGAACGAAAAGGTAACCGCACCTGCGGAAGTTAATATCCTGACCGATCTCGTCCTTGAAATGCTCGAGCATTGGCAGACTCTGCAAGGACAGGCGGACGTTGATCTCAGTCGAGAATTGATACCGGACCCCTCCCGCGCAGCGGCCGGTTGCCTCCTGTCCAAAGAATTCATCCTTTTCAAGGAGCAGAATGTTCTTTTGACCACGCAGGGCAAGATGGTAGGCGGTACTTGCACCCATTACCCCGCCTCCAATAATTACAATATCAGCTGTTCTGGGAACCATAATTGTGTTTACGACTCCTCTCATCAAAACTGTGGTGAAAAAACGCCCACCTGCATGGGCGCTTTATCACCAAATCAAAGCTGATCCATTAAAGCGGTAGCCAAGTGCCGATTCTCTTCTCCCGTGCCCGCCGGTAGATTTCCGGTGCAATGGCCATATCGTCCATTGCCAGGCCCAGGTTGATCGCCAGAATCCGCTCTTTGTCCGAGCCCCGCCTCGGTTTTTGACCGGCAGCCAACTCGCCCAGGTCTGCATAGGGATCGGGAGTTTGTTGGAAGTAACCGCCCGCCCGGTAGTACTGGAACTGCGCATGATCGTCCGTACTGATCCTGTCCATTTGAGCCATCGCCGGGCCGGTCCAATACGAGTCGAAATCAACGGCTGATCCAAATCCGCCGGGTTTCAGCCAGTCCTTTTCGATGATGGGGGTGGGGTGTTTGAGGATCGGGCCGGAGGTCACGACCAGATCGCTTTCCATGACAGCCTCTTTGGGTCCTTTGGCTGGAACGATCTCAAATTTGAATTTCGCTTTCATTTCTTTGATAAACTTTGCCTGGGCCTCCGGAAGAATGTCGTAGGCATATACGCGCTTGAGCGGGAACAGGCAGGCAAGCGCCTCCAGGTTTGTCCGCCCTTGCACACCGCACGCCAGGATGGCGGCCACCTCGCTGTTTGGACGAGCCAGATACTTGGCGGATAGGCCGGTCGCCGCCCCGGTGCGGAAAGCGGTGATCCAGGCACAGTCCATCACAGCGTAGGGAATACCGGTCTCATCTTCATTCAGGATAAGCAACCCGGTAATATACGGTAGACCCCGCTTGAAATTCTCGGGATAGCCGCTGACCCATTTGATCCCCGCCGAATGCAGCGAGGGGATAAAGGCCGGCATGGCATGGATGAAGGCGTCCGGCATGGTGTGGATCCCCGGCTTGGGCGGCATTTCGACCTTCCCATGGCCTTTTTCCTTGAATGCCTCTTCGAGAAGTTTCAGAATGGTCGGCATGTCAAGCGCAACGTTTTCAACGTCGGCGCGTGAGAGGTAAAGCAGTCGTTGTTCAGCCATTTGTAATCCTTTCTCTTCTATAGGTGTGTATGTCTTATTTATGCAAATTGCATAATTGAACTTTGGACCCATTTTGTAAACGGGTGACGTCCCAGATTTTCCGATCAATTTACAGTGGATCGGCGCGCTAACCTGTGTGCGGATGACTATCCGCAGGCTCTCTTCGCGAACAGCGAAGAGAGCCTTTTATTCCAGTCAGGCGAAGCTGGTTGCGCGATCCGTCAAATCGATAAAAACAAGCCTCTATTCCATGCCCAAATAGGATTTTTGGATGATCTTATTTTTCTTGAGTTCCTCGGCAGTATCCTGTATTACGATTTCGCCGGTCTCAAGAACGTAACCACGGCTGGCAACGCTAAGCGCCATGAGGGCATTTTGCTCGACCAGCAGAATGGTCGTTCCCTCTTTGTTTATTTGGATGATCGTATCAAAAATACTCTCCACCAGGACCGGGGCCAGTCCCATGGAAGGTTCATCCATCAACAGCAGACGGGGGTGAGCCATCAATGCCCGTCCGGTGGCAAGCATCTGTTGCTCCCCGCCGGAGAGCGTTCCACCCACCTGGGTACGGCGCTCTTTGAGGCGCGGGAATAGCGTGAACACGCGCTCCAGATCAGCTGCCAACTCCGGCCCTCTCTTGCGGGTGTAGGCTCCCATTTCGAGGTTTTCAGCGACCGTCAACCGGGCAAAGATTTGCCGTCCTTCCGGCACCATTGACATCCCCTTAAAGATCAGGTCGTGGGGTTTATAGGGGGCCAGGTCTTCCCCATCGAAGCGGACGTGGCCCTCACGCGGTTTGAGTAGACCACAGATGGTGCGCAGGGTGGTGGACTTGCCGGCGCCATTGGCACCGATCAAGGTTACTATTTCACCCTTCTCAACGGTCAAGGAAACCCCTTTTAGGGCATGGATGTTCCCGTAATACGAGTGAATATTCTCTACTTCTAGAATAGGCATAATGGTCCTCCGGCTCAATTTGCTGTGAGGGCCTGGCCAAGGCCGCTCGCCGCGCCTCGCCCGAGATAAGCTTCGACAACGCGGGGATTCTTCTGGATTTCCTGCGGAGTTCCCTCGGCGATCTTCACGCCAAAATCCAGAACGGTGATCTGCTCAGAAATGCTCATCACCACCCGCATCTGGTGTTCGATCAGCAGGATGGTGATGCCCAACTCATCCCGCAGGCGGCGGATGAAATTGACCATATCCTGAGTCTCGCTCGGGTTCATACCGGCTGTAGGTTCATCCAGGAGAAGGAGGGACGGTTTGCTGGCGAGAGCCCGGCCAATTTCCAGGCGGCGCTGCTCACCGTAAGGCAGGTTCTTGGCCAGTAGGTCTCCCTTCCCTTTCAGGTTGATAAAACTGAGCAGTCGGCTGGCTTCCTCGACGGCTGCTTTTTCCTCGCGTTGGGTGCGCGGATCGCGAAAAATTGCTCCCAGCACGCCCGATTTCAAGTGAGGTTGCATCCCGACCAGGATATTTTCCACAGTGGTCATGTTCTTGAATAAGCGGATGTTCTGGTAGGTGCGGGAAATCCCCAGGCGCGTGACCCGGTCCGGGGAAAGGCCGGTGATGTTCCTGCCGTTGAAAATAATCTGCCCTTCCTCCGGGGTATAAAAACCGGTAACGCAGTTGAAGAATGTGGTCTTGCCCGCCCCGTTTGGGCCGATGATGCTGTAGATCGCGTGTTCTTTTAGTTCCAGGTCAACCTTGCTTACAGCTTCCAGGCCGCCGAAACGTTTGGTTACCTTGTCCGAAACGAGTATCGCCATCTCAGCATCCTCCTAGTGCCCTGGATTCTTCATCACGGTCTGTGGTGCTTCTTGTGGACTCGGTCCCGACTCTTCGCCACGCAATTCCAGGCGGCGGCGCGCTTCCGGCCACAGCCCTTCCGGTCGACTCAGCATCATAAATATCAGTGAGGCGCCGTAGATGAAATATACGAAATCCGCAAACTGGCTGAGCACTAATGGTAATCCTACCAGGACCAACCCGCCCACAAAAACACCCGGGATGCTCCCCAAACCGCCGATGATGATCAACGAGAGAATATTGATCGAAACAATGAAGCTGAAGCTTTGTGGATAGGCCGAGCCAACCTTGGTTGCGAACAACGCCCCTCCCAGGCCCGAAAAGAGTGCCCCCATTCCAAAAGCGAGCAGCTTGGTGATGACCTTGTTGATCCCCATGGCTTCGGCGACATCCTCATCCTCACGCAAGGCCATCCAGGAGCGGCCAAGGTGGGAGTCTTTCAAACGGGTGGCAATAAAACCCGTCAGGATAATCCCCGCCAAAATCACATAAAAAAGTTGTTGTTGGTTTGCCAGGACCAAAGTCCCTATGGTCGGATGACCGATACGTTGAATGCCCTCGGATCCCCCCAGGAGTGGAGCAAACCAGTCGGACAATACCAGGATGCGGATGATCTCCCCAAAGCCGAGGGTCACGATCGCCAAATAGTCGCCGCGCAACCTTAGTATTGGCAGGCCCAGCACGACACCTGCAAAGACTGCCACGACCAAAGCGAGTGGCACCGCACCCCAGAAGCTGAGGTGCAGCAGTCCCACTGCTTCCGTGGTCGTCAGCACCCCCAGGGTATATGCCCCGATGGCGTAGAAGGCGACATAGCCAAGGTCAAGTAATCCGGCAAACCCGACCACGATATTCAGTCCCAAACCCATCAAGATATAAATACCGACGTCATCCAGAATTTCGCTGAAATACATTCCCAGGACTACGGGCAGCAAAAGGACAATGATCGCCAGCACCCCCCAAGTCCCCCATCGAATTGCACGCTGCTGCCTCGGGGTTCTTCTTTGAGTGACTGCCTTCTGATTAACGCCCGAACGCCAATAGACGAGGGCGCCCACAATCAGGAATGCGACCAGGGCGCCGGGGATCGTCATCCCGACCTGGGCAAAAATCCAAAGGAAGGCGTATTGCATAAAACCCCAATGGACAATGACGGTGACGATCAGGTCACGAAACAAACCAAGGGCCAGGACGATCAGGATAGCCATGCTCAAGGCTCCCCGAATGCGGACTGGAAGCAGGGAGAAACCCGCCGCGATCAATCCAGTAATTAGTGCAAGCGCGAGCAGAACCAACACTCCGGGTAAGAGCGGGAGACCAAAGGTCCACAAGGCGAAAAGGACGGGCGAGGCATTGATCAGAACCGCGCGGAAATCCACCACTTTTCCGAACCCAACAACTACTGCAATGACCGCACCTCCCATAAGGCCGGTGAGCCCTCCGACTGCCAGAAGAGTCAGAGGATTTTTCGAGGGTATATGCCTCATCGAGGAGTAGCTCTCGAACAAAAACGGAGCCAGTACCAGGACTTGACCCATCGTGATCACTCCGCTGATCAAATAGGTTGTCCCTAAAGCCGAAACCATCCCGACCAGGCCTAGGAGCAGGGAGATGACTCCGCCGATCAAGCCGTTTTGAAGCGCTTTCTTCCAAATCGATGATTCGATGTTCATGTCACCCTCCTTAGGCCTTATCCTTCGAGATCCTTTCGCCCAGGATGCCTGTTGGGCGGAAGATCAGGATGAGTACCAATACGATGAAAGCAATCGCATCTTTTAATTGGGATGGGGAGGGAATGCCCAACCCGGTCAGGAACAGGTTTGGGCCCACCGATTCAAGCAAACCTAGGATGATGGCTCCCAGGAAAGCTCCAGGCACGTTTCCAATGCCTCCGAGCACTGCGGCGGTGAAGGCTTTGATACTGGGTATGAATCCCATGTAGAAATTGACCACAGGGAATAAAAATGTATAGAGCACACCCGCCGCACCCGCCGAGGCGCCTCCCAGGCCAAAGGTAAAAACGATGATGCGATCGACATTAATCCCCATCAGCTCGGCCGCCTCCTTGTCTTCTGAAACGGCGCGCATGGCTTTTCCGATCTTTGTCCATTGCACGATGCCAAAGAGGACCAGCATCATCATCACGGCACCGGCGATAACGACGACCTGAGTCTTATAAATATGGGTCCCGGCGACCGTCCAATACTGCTGAAGGGCTTTTATGGCCGGATAACCAAAAGAACCGGAGCCGAATAGACCCCGGAATGTGTATTGGAGAAAAAAGGAAGCCCCAATGGCGGTAATCAGCGGGACAAGGCGAGGGGCATTACGCAAGGGCCGGTAACAAATTCTTTCTAGGAGCAGGGCGACTCCCGCGGATACGCCCATCGAAACTACGGCGATGATCGCCATGCTGATGATTGGCTGTTTGTTCAGCATGCCAGATTTGGCCAGGCCCATGGCAACATAAACCGCCGTAAATGGTCCGCTCATGAATACTTCGCTGTGGGCAAAGTTGATCATTTTTAAAATGCCATACACCATGGTATATCCCATGGCAATGAGTGCGTAGACACCCCCGAGTGCCAATCCCTTGATCGTAAGGTCGAGCCAAATGCTGGGTGTGTATAGGTGAAGCCGAAGGGTGCTGATCGTCCCCCAGATGACCGCCCCCGCAATGACCAGGCCGATCACCCAAATAAAAATATCTGTAAGCGTAATGCGCTGGCGCCAGGTTCGTAGCATCGTAAACTCCTCTTCTCAAATGGGAGTGCTTTTTATAAGGAGGGGCGAGCCATGACTCGCCCCTCCTTGTAAACGAACTTGAATTTACTATTTGATGTATTTTGTCGGCCAGATCAGGGTAGGCGGATACACACCGGCATGATACTCATAAACACCGATTACCGGGTTGGCGCAGTCGCCGTCGACGTTGCAGGTCAGGATACCGGTCAGGCCAACGAAGTTCTTGGTGGCGGCCACGGCATCGCGCAGAGCCTGGCGAGGAATATAGAGCGAACCGTCCGTTGTCGGCACAGCGACCGTCTCGATCGCATCCATGACGATGTTGAAGGCATCATAGGCATGCGCATGGAAGATGTTGATCGGCTGCTCGCCGAATTTGGCTACGTACTTGGCCACAAATGCGTCATAAGCGGGACCCTGGACGATCGGGCTCGAAACCATGAAGCCCTCAACATCGGCCCCAGCCGTATTCATCACATCCGGTGAATACAGGCCATCCGCGCCCATCAGCTTGGTATTCTCAAGGCCGGGGGTGGTCTTGGCCTGATGGATGATGAAGGCACCCGCAGGCAGGAAGATCGGGAAGTAGATGAGATCAGGCGTGCCTGTGGCAACGGAGGCCAGGACGGAGCTCATATCGGTTGAGTTCGGATCCACGGAGGTTGCCGTGGTGATCGTTCCACCCAACTTAATGAAGTCATCGCCAAATACCTTGACCAGCGAGCTGGCGTACAGGCTGCCATCATGGATGGTGGCGGCTTTCTTTAGGCCCAGGAAATTATAGACAAAGTCAGCTGCAGCCGCGCCCTGGTATATGTCGTTATGGGCGGTGCGGAAGTAGCCGGAGTAATGGTTCGAGCTGGTCAGATTGGTCAGGTCCGGAGCGGTATTGGAGGACGAGATCGTCACGAACCCGGCCTTGGAGAGCAATGGCTCAGCCGCGCGGGCCTCGCTCGAGCAGGATGTGCCGATGACTGCCACGATCGTCGGGTCGGAGGCCAGCTTGGTGCCGGCCGCCTGGCCGCCATCCGCACTGCAGAGGCCATCCTGTCCATCGAACTTGATGGTATGGCCGAGGATCTGGCCGCCGGCATCATCGATGGCGATCTCCACGCCGTTGCGGGAGTCGGTGCCCAGGGCCGCGTTCGCCCCAGATATGGCCAACAGATAGGCGATATGGATAGGATCCGTCGGACCAAGCTTTACACAACCGATCGGATCCGAGCAGGTGTAGGACGCCACAGCTGCCTGAGGCACAATTGGTACCATAGTCGGTGGAACCGTTGCGGTTGGAACCTCTGGGGCTGCAACCGCTGTGGCTGCAACCGCTGTGGGTGGAACCGCTGTGGGTGGAACCGCTGTGGCTGGAACCTGAGTCGGTGGAGCTACTGTGGCGGTCGCCGCGGGGGCGCATGCTGCCAGTACCATGCCCAGGATCGCTAATGCTGAAATTACTAATGACAACCTTTTATACATACGCTTTTCTCCTCCAGAGAAGAATGGTGAATATAGGAACCCGTTTTCCGGGTTTTTTCGGCGTAGCTGACAATGCCTTTCTGTGTCGAGCACCACCTCCTTTATTCTATTCTTTCATCATAATTGAGCAGAACGATTGTCTTCGCCTCAGCCTGTATCTGCAGGGGCGAAAAAATAAAACGCACAATCCACTCAGGATTTGGAAAAGATCAAGCCTGGTATTACTCCGTTCTGTAAATAATATTGGCGTATTATAACCGCCAAATAAAAAAAAGGTTTACTAAAAGCCAAGAAGAATTCGACGCTTTGGATCTTCGAGAGGGAAACAGACTGGATACGGAATTCTCGAAATCACCTTTTCATGCGAATCTTATTCTTCGCCAGTAAACCGATTTTCATGCAAATTACTTTACCCTTTTTTATTGAATAAGTCAAGTACTAGGAAAGGACGCTTTTGGAGACGGTACCCGTGGTCTGGTAAATCACAGGCAACCCTGGAGGGTCGTCTTTGATAAGGAATTATTTCTTCGTCTGCAATAAGCGCTGACGGGTATAAGGGATCAACCCACCCGCGTCAATAATCGCCTGCCGCGCCTGGGGCAAGGGCACGAGTTCGAAGCTTTTTCCGCTCCTCTGGTTCACCACGTGCGTGGCAGAGATTTTCAGCTCATCGCCTTCATCGGCCTCGATACTCGGGCAAATGATGGTGTTCAGCCCCAAATTAATGGAATTCTGCAGGAAGATACGGGCGAAATCCCTGGCAATGACGATGAAATCCGGACCCTTGAGGCAGGAGGCAGCCTGTTCGCGGGAGGAACCGCAGCCGAAATTTCTCCCGGCCACGATCACGCTTTGCGGCTGGATCGCCTTATTCTTCACCCGGGTATTAAAATCGACCAGATCCGCAAATACATACTGAGGCGTTTCTGTGGGCAGCACGGTTGCCATAAAACGTCCAGGGTAGATGATATCGGTCGAGACGTCATCTCCCAGTTTGAGGACAACTTTGGACATGCTCAGGCTCCTTTCCGGGGATCGGTAATCTTACCGGTTAATGCGCTGGCGGCTGCCACGGCCGGAGAGCAAAGATAGACCTCGGCAGATGGATTGCCCATGCGGCCCTTGAAATTTCGGTTGGTGGTGGCCAGGGCAACGTCGCCATCCGCCAGGGCTCCCTGGTGCACGCCGAGGCATGGACCACAGCCCGAATTCATCACCACTGCCCCGGCCTCCATAAGCGTCGAGAGGGTTCCATCTTTGAGCGCCTGGCGGTAGATACGCGCCGAGGCCGGGAAGACCAGCATGCGCACATTACGAGCCACTTTTTTCCCTTCCAGGATCCGGGCGGCAATCTGGATGTCATCCAGACGGCCATTGGTGCAGGAGCCGATCACGATCTGGTTGACCTGCTTTCCGGCAACTTCCTGGATGGACTTGACATTGTCCACCGTGTGGGGACAGGCAAGCTGCGGAGCCAACTCCGAAGCGTCGACTTCAATCACTTGATCGTAAACGGCATCAGCGTCCGGACGCAGGACTTCGACGACGCCTTTCACTCCCGCTTCCTCATGTAAATAACGCACGGTTTCCGCGTCCGCCGGGACGATCCCGGAGGTTGCACCAGCTTCCACGGCCATGTTGCAGATGGTCAGACGTCCGGAGGTTGACATTTTTTCGATCGTCGGACCGTGGAACTCGATGACCTTAAAGTTGGCCCCCTGGGCGGAGAGCTGACCGATCAGGTAGAGGATCAGGTCCTTGGGCAGGACGTACGACTGCAAATCGCCGTGCACCTGCACTTTGATCGTTCCAGGGACCTCAACATTGAGGATTCGCCCCAAGGCCCAGACGGAGGCCATCTCCGTAGCCCCAACGCCGAACGAAAAGGCTCCCAGCGCGCCGTGGCTGGTGGTGTGGCTGTCCGTGCCGACCACGACCCGCCCGGGAAGTACATAACCATTCTCCGGCAGGATCTGATGACAGATGCCGCCTTCATCCCCGCGGATATCATGAAATTTTTTGATCCCCTGTTGGGCGGCAAATTCACGAACCCTCTTCTGATTCGTGGCAGTCTTGGCGCTTTCCGCCGGCACCCGGTGATCGAAGATCAAGGCGATCTTGTCAGGGTCCCAGACCTTCGCCTCCAGGCCGGTGCCCTGGTAGATTTCCTGGAACTGATTGATCACCAGGGCCCCATTTTCATGCGACATCGCCAAATCGACCCGGGGCTCGACTACGTCTCCTGCCTTGACGGCGGCCTGCCCGATGGCCCGGGAAAGGATTTTTTCGACCAGTGTCATTCCCATACATCTCTCCTTGGATTTGGAGTGTAAACTTTAGTGCGCTAAACTGCTCAGGCTAACAGCCCTGGAGACTGCTTCGCAGAGCCGGCACTCCATTAAATCACAGATTTCTCTTTCAGCACCTTCATTTCATCAGCGTTGTACCCCAACTCACCCAGGATGACCTGGGTATTCTCCGAAAGTCTGGGCGGAGGCATCTCGATCTGCGCCGGTGTCTTGGAGAACTTGGCGGTCATGTTGAAGATCTTGATATTCCCAATGCCGGGCTGTTCCACATCGGCGATCACCTGGCGGTGCCTGGCCTGCTCGGAGGCCAGTGCGGCCTCCAGGCTGACCACGTCACCTGAGGGGATACCCCTGGCATTGAGCACTTCCACCCAGTGGGTGGTGGAGTTCTGGGTAAGCTTGGCCTCCAGCAGCGGTGTGAGCAGGAAGCGATTGCTCTTACGGGTATCGCGCTCCTGGAATCGCGGGTCGGTCTTTAGCCCGGGGAGGCCCAACTTGTCGACCAGGTCCTCCCACTGCTGTTGCTGGTTGGCGGCGATGTTGATGTAGCCGTCCTGTGTCTTGAACATGCCCGACGGGGCGGCTGTGAAGTTATCATTTCCCAGCAGGACCGGCTGTTGACCACCGATCAGCAGGTTGGCAGCCACCCAGCCCATCAGTGGCATGATCGAGTCCAGCAAGGCAATATCAATGAATTGGCCCTCGCCGGTGTGCTCGCGGTAGTACAGGGCCGCCATGATGGCGAAGGCGGCGTTCATCCCGCCGACCGTGTCGCAGACCGGGAAACCACACCGCAGCGGGTTGAGGCGTTCGTCACCGTTGACAGCCATCACACCCGACAGACCCTGGATGATCTGGTCGTAGGCCGGCTTGAAGGCGTCCGGTCCGGTCTGGCCGAAGCCGGAGATGGCACAGTAGATAATCCCGGGATTGATTTCGCATAATTCTTCATAAGAGAACCCCAGCCGGGCCATCACGCCCGGGCGGAAGTTTTCCACCACCACGTCAGCGGTCTTAACCAGCTTGCGGAAGATCTCTTTGCCTTCCTCAGCCTTCATGTTGAGGGTCAGGGATTTTTTATTGGCATTCTGGGCCAGGAAGCTGGTGCCCAGCAGTTCCTGGTTGTACTTGGGCACGTTGCCCAGCTTGCGGGCAAGATCTCCGCCATCGGGGTTCTCGATCTTGATTACGTCCGCGCCCAGCAGGGCGAGGTGCAGCGTGGCGAATGGTCCCGATAGCACGTTGGTCAGGTCTAGGACGCGGATGCCTTCCAATAACTTCATACATTCCCTCCTGATCCGGCCTGACCGTGGAAATCCACGATCGAGCCGGATTTCAAAATGAAGCCGGGTAGTTCACGGTCGAGGTATCTGCCAACCTGGCGGGCCACCTTGAGCAGCACGTCAAGTTTGATGTCCTTGCGCAGTCCCATGCGCTGTAACGAGTGGACCAGATCCTCGGTGCTGACGTTCCCGGCTGGTAGTTTGGTGAATGGGCAGCCGCCCAATCCGCCGAAAGCGGATTCGAAACAGGTGACACCGCTCTTCAGTGCGGCATAGCAGTTGGCCAGTCCCAACCCGTAGGTGTTGTGGAAGTGGCAGGCCAGTCCCACCGACGGGTCCAGCACCCGTATGGCGCTGTACAGGTCCTCGACCTGCTGCGGCTGGGCGTGACCGGCCGTGTCGGCCAGGCTGAGGTTACGGATGTCGGCATCCAGGTAGGCTTTGACGATGGACAGCACCTTCTCTTGATCAATCGGACCTTCGAATCCGCAGCCGAAAGCCGACTGAACCGAAGCCTGGACGATTTTCCCGGCGGCCATGGCCTCCTTGGCCATCGGGATAATGCGCCTGAGGGCCTCGGCGGTGGTCATGCCTGTGTTCTTCAGGCTGTGGGTCTCGCTGGCCGAGACTCCCAGGCAGAACATCTCCACCCCGCAGGCCAGGCCGCGCTCCAGTCCCTTCTCGTTCAGGACCAGCCCGGAGAGGGTCAAGCCGGTGGGTTTGTTTCCAGCGAAGTGCCGGAATAGGGCGTCGGTGTCCGCCATTTGCGGGACCTTCTCGGGGTTGACAAACGATCCGAGCTGGATGATGTCGATCCCTGAGGTGCACAGGCCCTCGATCCAGCAGATTTTCTCCGTCAGCGGGACGGTTGCCTTCTCGGCCTGCAAGCCGTCGCGCGGCCCGACTTCGTGGATGATAATCTTGTCCATAAGCATTCGAATTCATCAGAGTTGAACGGTGATAAAAGGGATTTCCAACCTCGAAAAGCCGATTTGCACCGTTTATCGGGCTAAATTACGGTCATCCATGGTCATCTCTGGATTTTTTTAACCTTTAAAACACGTCCTTACAACTTTGCGGCGATCGCCTGCCCCATTTCCAGGGTGGTGCTGGATCCGCCCATATCGTAGGTTCTGACTTTGCCGTCCTTGATCACTTCCGCTACGGCTTTTTCCACTGCGGCGCCCTTCTGGTCCTCCCCCAGCCAGTCGAGCATCATCTTGGCGGCCAGGATGGAGGCGATCGGATTCACCTTGTACTGGCCGGCATATTTGGGAGCCGACCCGTGGCTCGGCTCAAAGACTGCCAGCTTGTCACCAATATTCCCCGAGCATCCGAAACCGAGGCCTCCCACCATTTGCGCACACAGGTCAGAGATGATATCTCCATAGAGATTGGGCGCCACCAATACGTCATAGTTGTGAGGATTCTTCAGGAGCCACATGCAGATGGCGTCCACGTTCGCTTCGTCCATCTGGATCTCGGGATACTCCCTGGCGATTTCCCTGGCAATGTCCAGGAATAAGCCGTCGGTGGCGCGCACCACGTTGGCTTTATGCACGACGGTTACTTTCTTGCGGCCGAATTTCCTGGTGAAATCGAATGCCGCCCGCAGGATACGTTCGCACCCCTTCCGTGTATTCACTTTGACGGAGATGGCGTACTGGTCTCCGGGCAAATCCTTGAAGGGGGCGAAGGGTTTCGATTCCTGAGCCAGGACAGCTGCCACATTGGCGGGCACCGGGTTGAATTCCACCCCGGCGTACAGGTCTTCTGTGTTCTCGCGAAATACCACCAGGTCGATGCCTTCTTTATAATTCAATGGGTTATGCGGGTAACCCTTGCATGGGCGCAGGCAATTATAGAGGTCGAAGAGCTGGCGCATCCGCACGATGGGCGAACGGTAGGTCAAACCTTTACCTTTTAATACCGGAATTAATTCAGCCTCGGCTGTCTTGACCGGTTTGGAGGTGATGGCGCCAAACATGGCAGCGTCAACATTCTTCAGCAGTTCGATGGTTCGCGCCGGGAAAGCATCACCTTCCCTGCACCAGAATTCCCAGCCGATATCGCCGTGCATGTACTCTGCATTTAAATTGATCTTATCCAGGACAATTTTCGTTGCCTCGAGCACATCCACCCCCACCCCATCCCCCGGAAGCCAGGCAATCCGATACTTGCTGCCAGTTTTCTTGAGATTATTATTCATATCTTTCTCCTGATTATAATGAAAACGCCTTCGAATCATCGAGCATCCATTTTAGCCAAGAGACAGGAAAAGTTGAAGTGACAGATGTCACAAACAAAAAACACATAGAAATTTTGGTAAAATTACTTGGTCTGCGACTTTGGCAACGACCTGTGTGAGCGAATCCAGCGCGGGTGGCTGGAAGGTGTCCATTCGGCAAGAGAGAGCTGAATACGATCAACGGGTAACACGATTTCCCCTGGCCCAGGGGATTAAATTACGTCACCGGGCAAAACTATTTCGTGGACGGCGGTTCCAACCTGCATTGACGCCAGAGAACGCCGGTTTTCACACTCAAAAAACTTGTACAATCCTGTTCCTTTGCTGATTCGAATCAATCCATGCTGAATAAATCCAGGAAGACCAATCCAGTCTGGGGATTTCTTGCCGGTTTGACCGCAGCCGCCATCTGGGGCGGCATGTACGTGGTCAGCAAGGTGGTCATGGCAGTGATCCCCCCCTTCTCGCTCATCGTCACGCGTCTCGCCCTGGGTATCCTGACACTGGCCATCATCGTCGTGGTTCGTAAGGGCTGGAAGGTGACCCGCCGACAGTTCTGGCAGATTTTTGGCGTGGGGTTGGTGGGATATGGCATCTCTCTCGGTTTTCAATTTGTCGGCACGGATCTCTCCACGGCGGCCAACGGTTCGCTGGTAACCTCGACGACGCCGGCTTTCGTCCTGCTGTTTGCCGCCCTCCTGCTGGCGGAAAGGATCACCCGGAGACGCTTGTTGGCCCTGGGCATCGCCACGATCGGCGTGGCGGCGGTCATCGACCCGCGTAATGCGGCTCTCTCTCCATCCTTCTTTTGGGGAAATATTTGCCTGGTGGCCGCTGCTTTAACCTGGGCATTGTACTCGGTCCTCATCCGCAAAGTCACCCAGGACACCGATGTCCTGACAACCACGCTGATCGCCTTCCTCGGCGGCCTGCCGGTTTGCCTGCCGCTCAGCGGATGGGAAGCAGTGACACAGGGTTATGGGAGCATCAGCCTGGGGGTGGTGGGAGGTATCCTGTTCATCGGCCTCATCTCAACCGCCCTGGCGATGTACCTGTGGAACACCGCCTTTGCCGTGCTGGATGCCGGAGCCGCTTCACCGACTTTCTTTGCCCAACCCGTGGTAGGTACCCTGCTCAGTGTGCTCTTTTTGAACGAGCGCATTACCCCCCTGTTCGTCATCGGCGGGGTGCTGATCGGGATCGCCCTGCTCATTTCCAGCAAAGCCTGACGCGGTTCGACCTCCGATCCTTTGCACAGCCCGTAAAAATATCTTTTTTCTGGCTATTTCAGTAAGGCAGCGAGTTTATTCCACCGCAAAGCGCGCCAGCCTGCCGCCAATCAGGTGCAGATGAAGATGAAAAACACTCTGCCCTGCATGCGCGCCGGTGTTGATAATCAGCCGGTAGCCACGTTCTGCGATCCCTTCCTGCTTCGCCAGTTGTTTCGCTACCATCACCATGTGGCCCACCAGGGACTTGTCCCCCGGTCCTAATTCGTTAACCGAGTCGATATGCCGGTTGGTAACGATGAGAATATGCGTGGAGGCAAAGGGGTGAATATCGCGAAAAGCCGTGACCAGGTCATCGTGGTGAAGAATTTGGGCAGGAGATTCGCCGGAGATAATCTTACAAAAGGTACAGGACATATTTATATTGACCTAAACCGTCCCGAAGGTTTGTAGTGGAAAATCGAGTCACCTGAAAAAACCTTCGGGACGATCCAATTCTCCTACGGTTTACGGGATTGGCCCGTATTGCGGTGCGCAAACGATATCGTAATATTCCAGTTCAGTTGCCTTATTCTTTTCTGCGTAAGCTGCGGCTTCCTGCCCGATCTGGACTACGTCATCCAAGTGGATGACGGCGTCCGTATCCCAGTAGCGCGGCAGAACCATTAGAGGGTCATTGATTGGACCTTCTGGTTGCCAGCCTTCTCCATGCACTGGAGTCACTTTGTCTCCCAGAGGAACCCAGTTGAACATCAACGGCCCGCGCGCACTGGTTGTGAATCCCAGCCGATATCCCAACTGCCGGGCGATCTCCACTGAGCGCTTTGAGAATCCACCACCCGGCCAGATGATGGCGATCGGTGTTTTGTTGAAGTGCAACTTGAAGGCATCGATCGAACCTTGCAATTCACTCGTGATATATGCATCGGAAACACCTGGCCACATTGGGATATTATGAACGACGCCGTGCGCCTGGAAGTCCACCCACCCTTCGGCGTTCAGGGCTTCCATGTCCTTCCATTTGGCGGCATCCAGATTGTCGCGGGATGCGCTGATATAGGCATTAACCACCGGCCACTGGTCCGCTTCCCAGAACTGGCGGAATAATGTGTTGAAATAATCGGAGCTCTTACGGTCGTCCACGACCAGTAGCACGGAGCGGGGCGGGATCTTGGCATTGTGCTCCATGAAGTCAGCCAGTTGTGTGGTGTTGATGGCCTCGAAGCCGTGATTCGAGAGTCCACTCATGACATCGGTGAACTGCTTTATCGATATCTGGTCTATTCCGGTGACCTCGCCTTTAGTAATGGAGTGAAACATGATCACCATCACCACCGTCCCAGGTGCGCTGTTTGCGGAAGACCATTTATCGTGCAGGTACTGGCAGGGTTCCTGCACGTAAGTATGTGGGGGATCAACCGGGTTCAGCAGCGAGGTCCCAAATGTGGTGGGGAGATCAGGAGGTGTGTGCGTGGGCGTAGGGGTGAACGTTACAGTTGGGGTGGGCGTCTCGGTGGGTGTCCCGGTTGGGAGCAGGGCGGTCGGTGTGGCAGTGGGGTTTGGTAACGCTCTCGCAGGTGCACAAGCGGCCATGGTAATGACCAGCAGGCTCAAGGTCCACACTAGACGCATAGGGTAACGGTGAGAAGTCATGGGCCGAATTTTACCCGAAAAGAACCTTGCGAAGGTTTTAGAAATGGTAAAAACATAAGTCAAAGCATCACCACAGAGAACACAGAGTTCACAGAGAAAAAAATATAAGTAAATCTCTGTGTTCTCAGTGGGCTCTGTGATGAAGATAGAAGCACCCACAAGATTAGCCATGCCCCCTTCCGGTCGGAATTACTCGTTGCTCTCACCTTTGATGAAGGCCTCGGTCTTTTCGCGGCAGAGGTCGTCCCTGAACTGTTTGGGAGGAGTTTTGAAGAAATAGGACGATGGTCCGATGATCGGGCCCGATAGGCCGCGATCGAGGGCCAGTTTGGCGCAGCGGATGGCATCGATCACCACGCCGGCCGAGTTGGGGCTGTCCCACACCTCCAGTTTCACTTCCACATTGAGCGGCACATCGCCGAAGGTGGTGCCTTCCATGCGGATATAGCACCACTTGCGGTCGGTCAGCCACGGCACATGGTCTGACGGGCCCACATGGATGTTATCGGGGTCCAGCTTGTACGGGATCATGCTGGTCACGGCGCCGGTCTTGGAGATTTTCTTGGACTCGAGGCGTTCGCGCTCCAGCATATTCAGGAAATCCGTATTGCCTCCAAAGTTGAGCTGGTAGGTACGGTCAATACGCACGCCACGGTCTACGAACAGGCTGGTCAGGACTCTGTGCAGGATGGTCGCGCCCACCTGGGACTTGATGTCGTCGCCCAGGATGGGCAGGCCGGCATCCTTGAAGCGTTTGCTCCAGTACTCCGAGGAGGAAATGAACACCGGGATGCAGTTGACGAAGGCACAGCCTGCTTCGATGATTTGTTCCACGTACCACTTGGTGGCCATCTCCGAGCCCACCGGCAGGTACGAGATCACCACGTCAGTTTTCGTGTCTTTGAGCAATTTGACGATATCGGCAGTCGGGCCGGGGGCCTTGGTGATCACTTGCGAGAGATACTTTCCCAGGCCGTCGTGGGTCATGCCGCGCACTACCGGCACGTTCAACTTGGGCACCTCACAGAACTTGTAAGTATTATTCGGTTCGGCATAGATTGCTTCGGCCAGGTCCTTGCCCACTTTGGTCACGTTTATGTCAATTCCCAGTGTGAACTCAATATCACGGATGTGGTATCCGCCCAGATTCACATGCATCAGGCCGGGAACGGTTGCGTCGTCGGGCGTGTTCTTATAAAACTCGATACCCTGGACAAGCGATGAGGCACAGTTCCCTACGCCAATGATCGCCACGCGCACTTTCTTTTCACTCATAATTTCTCCTTGTATCTAATGTAAAATCCTGCGATTGTTGCTATAATCCATTCACTTATGGACTCAGGTACGTCTTTGCCCTTCGGCGAACGCAATCCCGTACGAGAACCGGGACTACCACGCCAGCATCTGGAACGTCTCCTCGAGATCAGCCACACTCTCAGCGCCTCTCTGGACCTGGAACCATTCCTGCACTCGGTCATCTCCGCCGCCGCCGATTTGACCGGTTGCGAACTGGCCTCCATTCTGGAAATGGAGGAGGGTGGAGAACAGTTGCACTACCTGGCGCTGCCCTGGTTCCACCTGGACGCTTTGAAGACGGTCAGAGTTCCGCTGCAGGCCAGCGTGGCCGGCTGGGTTTTCCTGAATGGGAAACCGGCGGTCGTGCCGGATGTGTCAATAGAACCACGCCACTTCAAAGGTACCGATCAAGTCGGGGGTTTCGTAACCCGCTCACTCATGGCAGTTCCCATCATTTATCATGGGGAGACACTCGGCGTGCTCGAAGTGGTCAACAAGACAGAACACGACCATTATACCGAAGAAGACCTCACAATTGTAGGAACACTTGCCTCTCAGGCGGCGATTGCCATCCAGAACGCTCGCCTGGTGAACAAGATACAGCTTTCCAGCGACCAGGTGGCCCAGCTCGACCGCATGAAGAGCGGCATCATCGCCATCGCCTCGCATGAACTGCGCACCCCGCTTGGTCTCGTTCTCGGGCATGCCACTTTCCTGCGTGAAGTCATCCAGCCCGAATACCGCCAACAATTGGATATCATCGTCAGTAACGCCAAGCGACTGAAAGAGATCATTGACGACATCGCCAATATTGATAATGTCCAACGTGGCGTGGCCATCGTCCGTGCCCGCTCGATATCCATCAATCGCCTTATCGAAGAAGTGATGGATTCTTTCCAGCAGGAGGCGCAGGAGAAGCACCTCACTTTACGCTCCGATCCCGGCCCGGAGGACCTGCTGGTGGAAGGCGATTTGTCCAAGATCAGCATCGCTCTCAGCAATCTGGTCAAGAACGCCATTACCTTCACCAATCCGGGCGGGCATATTTTCATTAATGCCGAGTCGATACCCGGGTATGTTAAAGTCTCGGTCATTGACGACGGCATCGGCATCCCGCCCAAGGACCTGCCGCACATTTTCGAACGCTTCTATCAGGTCGAATCGCATCTCACCCGTAAACACGGCGGCATGGGGCTGGGTTTATCCGTCTCTAAAGTGATGATTGAAATGCACGGTGGGCGCATCTGGGCTGAAAGCGTGGAAGGCAAGGGTAGTAATTTCACTTTCCTCCTGCCCATCAATTCCGGCCAGGCTGTCGCCACCAGCCAGGCCTTCATCTCCTGAAAAGATATGGACAGCCTACGGGAATAACGCCCCATGGATCCCTCATTCGTCATTGCCGGGCGCCTGCGCCGTGACTACCTGTTGCCTCCGGCCTATGCTGGAACCGGGACTACCACGCAGGGCCGTCCTTTGATCGATGTGCCGGGAGGGGATTTGTTATATGCTGCTGCCGGGCTGGATGTCTGGTGCCATGCTGGAACCGGGACTACCTCGCCCCGTGCCGGAACCGGGACTACCTCGCCCCGTGCCGGAACCGGGACTACCTCGGAAAGGAGAATTGGCTTGCTGGCCCGCGTCGGGGAGGATTATCCCAATGATTGGCTGCGTTCCTTTGAGAAATGCGGCTGGGACACACGCGGCATCCACATCCTGGCCGAAGCTCTTGACCTGCGTTATTTCCAGGCCAATCTGCCAGGTCAGATGGTCCAGCATAGCAACCCGGTACCGCACTTCGCCCGTCTTGGCTTGCCATACCCCAAGTCCCTGCTCGGCTACCAGCCGCCCGTTGATACTGATAATGACTGTAAGGCCTCGAATCCCGCCTCGCCGCGCCCGGCTGACATTCCGCCTGACTATCTGTATGCTCATGCCGTCCACCTCTGTCCGCTGGATTACCTGACCGTTATTCGTCTCACCTCTACTTTTCGGCAGGCCTCCGTCACCATCCTGACCCTGGACCCGTCCGCCGCTTACATGATCGCTACAACCCTCGATGAGATGCGCGTCCTCCTGCAGGGGCTGACGGCCTTTCTGCCCTCCGAGGAAGAACTGCGCGCACTCTTCTGGGGCCGCACCGATGATCTGTGGGAGATGGTCGAAGCCCTGGGGAACTTTGGCTGCGAGTTCATCGTCGTCAAGCGCGGAGCACGCGGCCAGATGCTCTATGATTCCATCTCCAAAAAACGTTGGGAGATTCCGGCCTACCCGGCCCACCTGGTCGATCCCACCGGTGCTGGTGATTCCTTTTGCGGCGGCTTTCTGGCTGGTTATCAGCAGACCTATGATCCTCTGCGCGGCGTACTGTATGGCAGTGTATCGGCCTCGTTGACTATTGAAGGGAGCGGCGTCTTCCATGCCCTGGAGTCTCTGCCCGGTCTGGCCCAGGCACGCCTCGATTCCCTGGTTGGGATAGCGCGTCAAATATAGCCTTATGAACGATTTGACCACCCGTATCCTCGAACTGGCAATCGCCATCCAGCAGATCCCCGCCCCCACATTTCACGAGGCTATGCGGGCTGAATTTGTGCGCCTTCGCTTTGCGGACGAGGGCCTGGCGGATATCGAAATGGATAGCGTCGGTAATGTCTACGCCCGTCTGGCAGGCTCCGGGCACCGGTTTGAGCCTGTCAAAGGGTCAGGAGAGGCACTCGTCGTCAGCGCGCACCTGGATACTGTTTTTCCATCCAGCGTTGATTTGCGGGTTGAGCGCGAGTCGGACCGCATCCTGGCCCCCGGCATTGGCGATAATTCCCTGGGTGTGGCCGCCCTGTTCGGCCTGTGCTGGGCACTGCGCGAGCATAGCCTGGCCCTGCCTGGCGACCTCTGGCTGGTGGCCAATGTCTGCGAAGAAGGGCTGGGGGATTTGCGCGGCATGAAATCAATGGTAGGTCGGTTCGGGTCCAGTCCGCTGGCCTACATCATCCTCGAAGGCATGGCGTTTGGGCATATCTACCATTATGGGTTGGGTGTGCGCCGCTACCGCATCACCATCCATACCTCGGGTGGCCACTCGTGGATTGATTATGGCCAGCCTTCCGCCATCCACGAACTGACCGCCCTCTCAACCCGTATCGCTACCCTGGAATTGCCCTCCACGCCGCGCACCACCCTCAACATTGGCATAATCTCCGGTGGGTCCTCGGTCAACACCATCGCCGCCGAAGCCATGCTGGAACTGGATCTGCGCTCCGAGAGCGCCGAGACACTGGAGACTCTGGCCGGGCAGGTGCTGAAGCTTGTCCATGCCGCACAGAAGCCGGGTGTGTCGGTCGAAGCGGAAATTATCGGCCAGCGGCCTTCGGGTGGGTTGCCGGTGGAACATCCGCTGGTGAGACTCGCCCAGGACTGCCTTCGCCTTTCCGGTGTCGAACCACATCTGAATATCGGTTCGACCGACGCCAACCTGCCTCTCAGCCTCGGCATCCCAGCTGTAACCATCGGCTTGACAACCGGTGGCCGGGCCCACACCGTGCATGAATACATCAACATTACCCCACTGGAAAAAGGGATGGACCAGGTACTCCGGCTGGTGAGCAGGGTTTGGGCCGAATTATAGAGATGAAGATCTGCAAGGATTTGTCGAAATAGTATAACGGTTTAACCTGCGTTTGGAATGGTGTTTTCTTCACGTATGCTGTGCATGGAAGCCGGCTTGTGGACAAAACGGGCAAACAGGAGGGCAGCCAGAAGTCGCCCGATGGCGGAAGTGACAAAGATGGCCGTATATCCCCAATGGGTGACCATCCAGCCGCCTACTAACGCTCCAGCTGCCAGCGCCAGTGTGACAAAGAGCTGGTACATGGCCGAGTAGCGCGCCCGTCCTTCTTGGGGTGTCAGCTCCAGAAGCAGGTTGAATGCTGCCAGGCCGTAAGCACCCCATAAGACCCCGCTCACGAGGTTGATGGGGATAACCTGCCAGGGTGCGCGGGTGAACACCCAGGCGATCGGCAGGATGGGGATGAGCAGTCCGCTGATCAGTTGCAGACGATGCGCCCCCCAGCGGTCGGCCAGCTTGCCGAGTCTTCTCTGCACCAGCAGGCCGGAAACGGTGGTTGTGACGCTGGCAATCCCGACCATCGTGGCACTGGCCTTCAGGTTCTCCACCATGTAAACGTTGAAGAATGGGCCGGGAATGTTAAGGAAAAAGTTCCACACAACGGCAGTGACTATTAGGGCTGGAAGGGCAGGCAGTTTCCGCAGGTCCCGCAAGAGAGCAGGCAGGTGCAATGGCGGGGGCCTTTGAGGCGCGATCTGCCCGGTGGGATCGTGCAATCGGGAAAATGAAAAGGTGGATGCGGTTCCGAGCACAAATGCCAGCGCCATCCCCAGCTGGTATCCCTCCGCTTGCTTGAGGTGCGTGATCAACTCGCCGACCAGTAGGATGGTGAACATGCCGGCGACTCCCATGATGAAATTGCGCGAGCCAAAATAGCGGCCGCGTCCCTCCATCGGGACAATGTCAGCCGCAAAGGAAAGCCAGGCCGGGAAGGACAGGTTGGCAAAGGCATCGCGGGTGATGGAAAGCGCCATTGCGGTCAAAGCCAGCGCCTCGCCATTCAACCCAAAAGGAATCAAAGCAATTAAAAGTATAGCGAGGCGTGAGATACCACCACCAAAGAGGAGCGTTATTTCCCTGCGATGGTTGAAGCGCTCAACCAGCAATGCACCGGGCAATAATAGCAATGTGGCGCTTAAGCTGGATAATGCGCTCATGATCCCGATCTGGGCGCGCGTGGCCCCCAGTGCCAGCACGTACAATGTCATATAGGTGATAATGATATTGTCGCTTGCCGATGAGAATAGACCATCGAACCAGAACCAGTGCAGGTTTTGCCGTGTTTTTTCCAGCAGTTCCAATGCCCAATCACCGCTGGTCACCAGATGTGAAAACGACCTGCGTAAACGACCCCAGAATTCGACGGGAGAAGAAACCCACTTTGGCATACGAGTTGAATATTATCCCTGTAATTATATGTGCAACAACTGCACCAGCCCCGTACGCTGAATGCAGTCGTTGAAGGCGAAGGACTGCATCATACCATCAATCTCCGTTTCGCTCCTGCCGCAGAACTACCCTGCGAAAGGAGGGGGCGTTGCACCGCCATTTCCCAGACCTCCGGGTTCTCAAAGAACTCGGAGGTCTATCACTTCGTACGGGTTGTGCAGGCGGATGCCTCAGGGCAGATGGGTTATCACATATTCAGCCAGCTTTTGTACCATTGTGGCATCGTCACCCAGGACCTCGATACCGATGTCACCGGTCTTCAGCACCATCAGATCATTGGTCGTTGTTCCCATGCGGGTGCCCATGGAGGCCTTATCCCCCAGGCCTGCAATTGGTTGCGGATTTACCAGTGCGGTTAGACTCAGGTCGTAAAGCTTCGGGGGGATGAGATTTAAAATGTATACCTGGGTGCCACCACTGCTCGCTCCGCTTGGTAACAGGCCATAGTCGCAACTCGGGCCAATACCTGTGCCAGTGTTGTTCGGGTCGGCTAGGGTGGTATTGAGTGCGCTCGCCACATCCGCACCGGGAAACAATGCGCAGGCATTCATCGAGTTGACATCCCGAGCCGCGGCCGAAACAGGCGGCGTGGTTTGGGCTCCAGCCTGGGGCACCGATGTGGCCTGACCTCCGACCGGGGATGTGATAACCGGGCTGCTTCCTGGGGTACAGGCAGAGGCTCCCAGAAGCAAAGCTCCCAGGAGGAGGAAACCCGGCATGGTTATCCGGTGTGATTGTACTGCTGTTGAAATTTGCTTATTCATGGTAACTCCTATGGTAATTTCATATGGCGATATACCCCTGCGTGCGGTGAGGAATTTCTCCACATCGCCAATTGCACAGATAAAATGCCCCTTGCCGGATGGGATCAGGTCAACCCGGGCTCGTAACGCCTCTCCTGGGGAACTGCCCCTGGTAAAAATACGCAATGCTTCCTGACTCGCTGTCGCTTATAGAATGAATGGCCGCGAGGCAACGCGAACCCGTACCAAAGTCCGTACGGTATTTAGACTAATTATATCATATAAATCGTAATATCTCTACCTATGAGAGGCCCTGGCTGAGATGGCGTCAATCCAAAATTTTCGAAATACCCCCGCGGGGCAGCCACTTCGACACTGACTCGGCTTACTGTTTCGGACGGATCGTGCGCGCAGACGGGGTGAGGGGTATGCCAATAATCGCATACTATTAATCGATTGCCGTATAATATCTATATTCGGATTTTATCCGGACCGTCCATAAGCCGTTCTACAGCGCCCACCCTCCTCCCATCGCTGCCGCTGATCCAAACCATTAGGCGCCCAAGAATCACCTAAAAAGTGCCAACGTGATATGGAGGAACAACAATGTTCCAAGCCTCAAACGACCAGACGATAGTCATATTCCCACTATTGATGGGGAGCCTCGCAATTCTGCTTGCGTTGTTTAACAGACAGTTATTGCGCTTTATCAGGATCAAACCATTGAGCGAAGTGTTTACAACTCCGCGTTTACAGCGTTCAGCAAAGATTACCGAGAAACTTGGACTAATGTTTTTGGTGCTTTTCGGCATAGGTTTTCTTGTTCAAGGGGTTGGCCCCCGATTTCTATCTAGCGAAGTAATCTACACTGTCTCGATAACCATTTTAGGATTATCGGGTTTGATAATCCTGGCTGCGGTTGGCGTTGTTCTTGCCAATTGGAAGGTCAAATGATGTACAGGATAGATTTATTAGCGCGTTTGTAGCATTCATATATTTTTAGCAGTCGCCAGAAGAGTACGACGGAATCAGCGTTGAGTTTGATGTGAGGATGAGTGAAATGGATACCTTGGAAGCAATTCGCAAGCGAAGAAGTATCCGCCGGTATACGGACGATGTCATTCCAAAAGGGGATTTAGAGACCATCGTCGATGCGGGTCGATTGGCGGCGACGGGAAGTAATCGGCAACCATGGGATTTTGTTGTGGTAACCGACCGGACAATGATCGAGCGGTTCAAAGTGTCTGGTGCCTGGATAGAGAAAGCCGGAGCGGTGATTGTAGTGGTAATGGATCCGGTAACACGCTGGTGGGTAGAAGATGGCGCGGCAGCAATCGAGAATATGCTACTGGCGAGTACGGCCTTGGGCTATGGGGCGTGTTGGGTGGAGGGGGATGCTTTGCCACGCGAAGCGCTATTCAAAACGCTCCTGGATGTACCAACCGAAAAGCGAGTGATGGCGTTGATACCAATTGGTGTGGCGGCTGAAATACCGGCACCGGAGAAGAAACCATTAGAGAAGGTGCTTCACTGGGAAAGGTATTAATCCGTTGTGGTTGTGCCTAACCCAGTCTCCAGGCGTACAGCGGCTCCACTGCTCGCGTTGCTTCGTCCCTCCGGTTCTGTATTGGTAAAACGGCAATATAAAGTGCTTCTTTCAGCATAGAGGAAAAGGTGGTGTAATGGGCATTTTTTTTGACAGCGAAAAACCAAAACAAGCACAGCTAAAAGTCATTTCTCCATATTTTTCTGATGCAGCTGGGGGTAATTCCATGACGACTGCCATCAATCCCGAAAAACAAAAACAGGCTAAACGATACTCCCGCATCCGACGGAGGCTCTGGTTGGTGGAGACTGTTCTGGGAGCAGTTTATCTGCTAGCCTGGCTGTTCTTCGGCTGGGCCAGGGCGCTGATCGGTGGGTTGAAGTCCTTCACCACCAATGACTGGTTGCTTGTGCTCGGATTCGCCATTGTTTTCGGCGGGATCGGCTCTCTGCTCGATCTGCTGCTGGAGTATTATTCCGGCTTTGTCCTGCCTCACCGTTTTGACCAGTCCACGCAGGATTTCAGAGGCTGGGTTTTGGACCAGGTGAAAGGTCTGGCAATCAGCGCTCCGTTAGGATTGCTCATACTGGAGCTGGTTTACCTGGCGCTGCGTCTCACTGGAAACTGGTGGTGGCTGTGGACAGGAGCAGGGATGCTGGTCTTTACTGTGCTCATGTCGAACCTGGCGCCTGTCCTGATCATGCCGCTCTTCAACAAATTCGTACCGCTGGGTGAGGAGCACGCCGATCTGGCCGAACGGTTGATGAAGCTGGCTGAGCGTGCCCATACAAAAGTACGCGGCGTATTCAAATTCGATTTGTCCAAACGGACGAAGGCTGCCAATGCTGCTCTGACAGGCCTGGGCAACACCCGCCGGATCGTGCTGGGTGACACGCTCATCAACGAGTTCTCGACGGACGAGATCGAATCTGTCCTGGCCCACGAACTTGGACACCATGTCCATAAGGATATTCCCATCCTGATCGCCTTTGGGACGTTGATGACCGTAGGCGGGTTGTACCTGGCCTCCTTGGCGCTTAACTGGGCGGTTGGGTATTTCGGCTTCTCCAGCCCGGCGGATATCGCCGGCCTGCCGGCCTTGGGGTTGGTGTTGGGTGCATACAGTCTGCTCACCCAGCCATTGGGGAATGCCGTCTCGCGTTGGCGCGAGCGCTTGGCTGACGAGTATGCCCTGCAGAGCACCGGCAAGGCCACCGCTTTTGCTACTGCCTTTGTCCGCCTGGCGAACCAAAACCTGGGCGAAGTGGACCCAGAGAAGTGGGTGGTATTCATGTTCTACGACCACCCGCCACTGGGCGAGCGGATCAAAATGGCAGAGAGTTGGAAGAGATAATCAATAGTGGGATGCAAGGGTTAATCGCCCTTCTCTCTAAAAGGCGAAAAAGGGGTTTTCTCCTGGAAGCAATTGGTAATATAGTGCACTCATGTATACAATAGAATTGCATGTTGTGGAATAATTTTTATTGAATCACAGTTAAGCAGAATATAAGGAGTTGTTGCTTGCACAAAAGGTTTTCCTGCTTACCCGATGAGATCAGAAACCTCAGCGATGAGGATTGGTTTGATTTGCTAATACAAAGTATCACAGAGCGTAAAGTAAAAGGCATTGAATTTCCGGGTTTCCCACCGCCAGAGGTCCAGATAGGATTTGAGGGCAGTTCCTATCGTCAGACGCTGGAAGAGGCTTTCTTGTTCTATAAATTTGTGAAAAGCCAGGCGGTCCTTTTGGGAACACCGCTAAATCTTTATACACACTTCTTGGACTTCGGATGTGGTTGGGGCCGTTTCCTGCGTTTTTTCTGGAAAGATATCACTCCTAAAAGCATATTCGCCTGTGATATGCATTCAGGTATGATTGAAACCGGGCGTTCCATCGGTGTCCCTGGCAATTTGGATTTGATCGAGCCGGAAGGTAATTTGCCTTACCCCGATGATTATTTCGACCTCATGATTGCCTATTCGATGTTTACCCACCTTCCTGAAAGAATGCATTTGCACTGGATGCGTGAACTGATGCGTGTCTCTTGCCCAGGCTGTATATTCTGCCTGAATCTGGAACCGCGAGGTTTTATTGACAGAATTTTGGATGTGTCCCCTGACATCGAGAGTGGGAGGATCCGGGCACTCTCTAAATATGCCCCTATGGCAGAGGGTTTATACCGGGATTTCGATTCCGGAAAAATTGCCTATCTCCCGACCGGTGGCGGCGATAGCCTCACCACCGAAATCTATGGCGATGCAATTGTCCCTCTGGCATATATCCAGAAAAACTGGTCGCCGCATTTTGTTGTCGAAGCCTATATTGACAATCCAACCCGGTTCCCGCAGGTTGTCATAGTCTTGCAAAAAAACATTGTGTAAGCGCTCCAAGTGTATTGACACTATGAGGCGTCGTAGAAGGCCAATAAAAAAAATGGGAGTATCCTCCTGGATAATCCCATCTCTTGTGGGGACCGACCGGGGACTTGCGAAGTACCCTTTGGGCAAACCCCGAACCAATAATTAAGAGTTGGGCTTAGGTCTGTCAACCCCGTATATATAGGGTTTAAATGTCCACACAGTACAACATATGGTGGTTAAAATGTCTATATTTCCCATGTTTTCTACGTCTTCCAACCTGGTTGCAGTAAGGTTGCTGTAGTAATTTTGGATATCAGCGTGTCAGAGCGCTACCTGAATCTAGATACCGAAGAAGCTCATCGACGAGCTGGTCCGGTAGTTATGAAGGGCGGTAGTAATTATGAGGTGCATGATTCATAGGCATCGTGGAAAATCTACCGCCCGCGATGAATGGCGGTAGCGTCTTTAACAAATTTTCTGTCGTTATCCGGTGTATGGACGAGAACGGCAGCACCAGCAACCCAAAGTACGCCCATCAGTACAGTTGGGGTTCGATTTTCTACTGGGCCTGCCGGAGAGTTCAGGTTGTTTCTGCTGAGATTCCTTCCTGTATGACTGCCTCGAGAGTCTGGATCTCCCGGTAGGTCAGCGTCCCGGCAACGGATGTGTAGATCAGGGAACAGCCGTTGACCAGGGTCGAGGACTAACGTGACCAAAAAAAAAGAGCGGTAGGGCAATGCGTGAAGTTAATCTTTTTGAGAGAAAGTCGATTTGTTCCACCATTTTCTATAACTCACTAAGTGTGGATGTTATTGACTCATGAGATATCAGTTATTGACTTTTAATATATCTTATGATATAAGAAATATATCATAAGATTTTTGTAATATATCAGTTATCCAATGTAAGATAGCGTTCGGTGACCCCAACCCGTTTTTCCCTAGAAGGTGACATCCGCGGCTCCTGTCAGCAATTCCATACTAATAACAAGCCAAATCAATATTTTCCGTTTTAGCATGTAGGTGCACCTATGGTTATTTCAGAACCAGAAGAAACGATCAAGAGTAAGATCCACAAAGAATTGCGTCGCTCTATTACTAAGGGATATCTCAACCCCGGCGAGAGACTGGATATAGTGAAACTGGCCAAACATTACCAGACCAGCATCACTCCACTTCGCGATGCGCTTAGTCTTCTAAGTCAGGAGGGGCTGGTCACAATTAAACCCCGCGAGGGTTACTTCGTTTGCCAAATCACGGTCCGGCAACTAATTGACCTATTCGAGGTTCGTGAAATTCTCGAAACAGCATCTATCCAGCGAGCAGTAGGGCGAATTACAGATGAGCAGATTGAGCAATTGACTCATGACTACACCGGCTACGATGATGAATCCTATGATCGTTATATCGATGAGAATCGACGATTCCACTGCCTGATTGCCAAGGCTTCTGGCAACGAGGAGTTGGTGCAAATGATGGGTCGCGTGCATGACCAGTTGGCACGTTTCATGTTCCTGGCATTCCGTCAAACTGTCAAGACGCAGGATAAGACTCACGCTTGCATCATCGATGCGCTCCGAGCGCGTGATGCGGAAGCCGTGTTGAAAGCAATAATTGAAGAGATACGCGCAACTCGCGATTTTGTCTTAGCCCGAGTTATGGAAGAACAGGGCGATTCTTGGCAAATTAGAGACGTGGAAACAAGTAGACGACAGACCTTGGAGGTTTGAGATGACGGTTGTTCATTCGGAAAATTTCTCTTTCATTTTGAAGTAGAGCACATGAACGTATGACTCCCAATGGCTCGTTGGTCTCGTTCCTGCCCTTTTATTTATAGTCTTTCGCGTTTCCCACATTTAGCTTCACAAGCTCACGTTAGGAGATTTTAGGCCATGGAAAACGTATTACTGGAAATCGCTGCGAATTTGTATGACGGCGAAGACAAAGAGGTAGCCGGTCTGGTTCAGAAGGCATTGGACAACGGGATAGCTCCCCAGGAGATCCTGTCCGCTGGTTTGATTGCCGGTATGGACAAAGTAGGCAAGGACTTTAAGACGGGTGTGCTATTTGTGCCGGAGGTATTAAGAACGGCCCGTGCCATGCATGCTGGTATGGATATTCTACGACCATTACTAGTGCAAAGTGGGCCAGGCTTTAGCACCGACAAGTGCATCATAGGTACTGTCAAAGGTGACCTGCACGATATTGGCAAGAATCTGGTCAAGATGATGTTAGAGGGCGCAGGGTTTGAGATGGTCGACCTGGGAACGGATGTAAGTCCCGAGGCGTTCGTGGCGGCAATACGCCAACATCAACCTAAACTGCTAGCATTGAGTGCCATGCTTACAACAACAATGGTCTTTATGAAAACCATTATTGAAGCTGTTACTACGGCCGGGCTTAGGGATTCGGTCAAGGTTATGATTGGCGGTGCGCCAGTAACCGCGGATTTTGCTGCGCAGATTGGGGCTGATGCCTATGCGCCCGACGCGGCCAGTGCCGTGGATGTAGCCCGGACTCTGGTCGGGTTGGGAAAGAAATGATCCGATGCATCTCGTCACCTCACTATATACACTACTAATGAGCATGGAAGCAGGCCCAGGTAACGGCTATTCATGAAGTGCGAGATCGCTGGTCCATAGAAAGGAGGTCTCCCTAAGTGATGTTGGCGGATGAGAATTTTGACGCTGTTTGCACCAGACAAAAGTATATTCCATTACCTTGCAGTTCTATCATAATGAAAACCCAAAGGAGGCAGTGATGACAGGCAAAGGACCAGTAGTATTCTTTCGTATGATGTCAGCCATGTTGGTTGTGGTCTTGCTTGCAAGCTGTGCACCAGCGACGGGAACACCCACTCCCGTAGTGGCACAACCTACACCCATTCCCACCGTGGCACAACCTACACCCATTCCCACCGTGGCACTTCCCACACCCACCGCAACACCGGTGAGCAAAGGAGAGCTGAAGATAGCGGATTGGGGCGATATAAACACTTTGGATCCATCCTTTATGACTAGCACAGAGAGAGAGCTCACGATAATGAGCTGTATATACAGTGGGCTTGTTAAATATAAGGAGGGAACCTGGGATATCGTGCCGGATTTAGCCACTAGTTGGGATATTTCCACGGATAATAAGGAAATAACCTTCCATTTACGGAAGGGTGTTCAATTTCAAAAAGGGTATGGGGAATTTACTGCCGCGGATGTAAAATTCTCCTTCGAGAGAATTATTGATCCAGCGCAGAATTCTCCTGAGGCAAGCTCATGGGACTCCTTGGATCACGTAGAGATAATTGATGATTACACGGCTAAGCTTGTCCTTAAGGCGCCATCCGCCAAGCTCTTCACCTCAACTTTACCTCTAAATGCGGGTTTCATCGTTTCCAAGAAGGCTGTAGAAGCATTAGGGAATGCAGCCTTCGGCCTCAGTCCAGTAGGAACGGGGCCTTACGAATTTGACCACTGGACTCCTGGGCAGGAGACAGTGCTTACGGCGTTCAAGGACTACTTTGGAGTGCCGCCCAAGTTGGCAAAACTGACCTTTGTCCCTATCCCGGAAATCGGAACTGCAGAAATGGCCGTTAAAACAGGTGAGGTCGATGTTTCTGAGATCTCGCTTACTAACATTGCGGTATTCCAACAGAATCCGGACATGCAGGTATTCTTGAAACCAGGCCTCAAGTACTGGTGGATAGGATTTACGGTGAATAAACCGCCATTTGATAATTTGCAGGTTAGAGAAGCTGTCAGGGACGCGATAGACGTTGATGCAATTCTTCAAGCCGCGTTTAATGGAATCCCACAGAGAGCAAATACGATGTTCCCGCCAGGGATGCTGGGTCGGTGGGAAGACGCCCCAGCCTATCAACCGGACTTGGTTAAGGCTAAAGAATTGCTTGCAGAGGCTGGGTATCCAGATGGGAAGGGGCTTGTAGTCACCTTCCTGATGTGGAACGACCAAACGAATACAATTATAGGTGAAGTAGTTAAATCGCAGCTGGAAAAGATAGGAATAACTGTGAACGTGGTGTCGGAAGAGGTAGGAGCTTTCAACGACGCAACGACATCAGGGAAGGACAACAATTTTTACATTTCCTTCTTTGCGACGACTGTGGATCCGGGATATGCTACTGAATGGTTTCAATGTGATCAAAAATGGAATCTCAGTAAGTGGTGCAATCCACAATTCGACGCGCTCTGGAAGCAAGCGGACGCAGAAATGGATTCCGCGAAGCGGGCGGCTCTGTATGTCCAGATGCAGCAAATAATCGACCAGGATGCATGGGCAATCTGGCTTACTAATGATGTCGTGGCTACTGCTATGCAGAAATATGTTATACCAGGAGAGATCTTCCCCAATGGTCGACTAGCTCCTTGGCAGATGGATGTGGCAGCTCACTAATGAGTCGATTAAATAAGTAAGCAAAGAAGTGCGTCATGGATGGAAGGAGACGTCAGCTAAGGAACGTGTAATAGTCAAGGCTTGGTTTGACGTCTCCTTTTTACAAATCTGTTTTGAATAAAGTCGCGCATTTTATAGATTAGATCCATGAGTCTCTTGAAAGAAGGTGTTAACGGTTCAAATAATGAGCCGGAATGCCATGGTATGACCATTTTCCCTTGTATTTTCCTGTTAGATCAGTCTTTTTTCGCCCAAAGCGGGGCGCCTCTCCAATTTTACCGGCAGGCTTTTTCTAATATCATGGGACTTATACGTAATTATATTCAGGTAGGCATATCGTGTTAAAGTATTTTGTTAAACGCGTTCTCGGGATTATTCCAACGCTATTATGTGTGCTACTCTTCTTATTCAGTCTGATCTACCTTCTCCCTGGAGATCCGGCATCAGTAATGCTTGGACCCAGGGCTACGCCTGCCATGGTCGCAGCTTTGAACAAAAGTTTAGGCCTTGATCAACCTGTATATGTTCGGCTGGGGCACTACATTTGGGGTATTTTGCACGGGGACTTGGGTGAATCCGTTTGGTCTGGACACTCAGTTTCTTCACTAATAACGTCAGCCTTACCCTACACCATAGTTTTAACTCTTTCCAGCATGGGATTAGCGGCCTTTCTCGGGATAATCTTGGGAGTTCTGGCGGCGATCAACTCAAAAACCATAGTTGATCATTTGGTTACTATACTCTCGCTCATCGCTGTTTCAGTACCGGATTTCGTTGCAGCTTGTCTGTTGTTGCTGATTTTTGCGGTACGTTTTCGCTTCTTTCCGGTTATAGGAGGAGGAGCAGGAAACATTGCAGATCAGATACATCATTTGATCCTGCCGGTTATTGCACTTTCATTGGGTTGGCTGGGGTACATCGCCAGGCTGGTAAGGGACACTACACTTGAAGTACTTGATATGGACTATATAAAGGTAATAAGATCGTTCGGCGCGCCTAATAGATATATTGCTTATAAATATGCTCTGAAGAATGCGATCATTCCCGTTGTTGCGACTATCGGTTTGGGTGTGGGTAAACTGCTGGGGGGCGCTGTCTTTGTTGAACTGATCTTCAATCGACCGGGAATCGGGAAGGTAATTACAGATGCGGTCTTTGCCCGGGATTTGCCTGTGGTACAGGGAGGGGTTCTTGTCGCAGCGCTTTTATTCATCCTGGCTAATCTGGCCGCGGATCTTTCTTATGCTTACTTTGATCCGCGCATACGGTACGAATAAGGGAGAGATAAATAGAATGACTCAGGAAAAGGTCTCTTTGGAAATCCCGCGCAGATGGGATAGTTACAAGAGGAAATCTCATCTACGGATCAAAAAAATAACCCAAATAATCCGGGCGTTCAGGCGGGAGCCTCGGGGATTAATCGGAGCTTCCATTATTTTAGTAATATTTGTCTGCGCCCTCTTCGCTCCTTGGATTGCGCCGTTTGATCCAAATGAACAAGATATAGCGAATCGCTTTGCGGGATCGTCCCCACAGCATTTGCTGGGAACGGATTACGTTGGCAGGGATATTTTATCCAGGCTTATCTACGGAGCCAGAGTCGCTGCAGTTGTATCGATAGGCTCCGTAGGGATTGCAGTACTCGTTGGAGTCCCCCTTGGAGCTATTGCCGCTTTTAATGGCGGAGCGGTCGACTATATAGTGATTCTGATTTTCGATGTAATCAGGTCATTCCCATCGGTTATCATGATCTTGGTCCTGGCGGCTATCGTGGGACCATCTCTTCTTAATATTATCCTTATCTTGGCATTTACATCCTTTCCTGCATACGGAAGGGTAGCCAGAGCCCAAACACTTTGTGCTAAGGAAGAGGAATATATTATGGGGGCGAAATCTCTTGGCGCTACCACCGGCCGGATTCTCCTCAGTCACATCACTCCCAATATTCTGTCACCGATTATTGTGCTGGCTGGTATGGATCTGGCAGTCATGATCATGTGGGAATCGGCCCTCTCATTTTTGGGATTGGGCGTGCAGCCGCCGACGGCCTCATGGGGTGTTATGCTGAAACAAGGATATACATATATAGAAACCGCTCCTTTGATGATCATCTGGCCCGCAATCGTCCTGATAACTACGATGTTAGGGTTCTCCCTGTTTGCTGAAGCATTGCGGATCGCTCTCAACCCCCGGGAGCGTGAACCAGATGAATGACGGACTGTTTAGAGTGAGCGACTTGACCGTCGAGTATTCGACGCGCAAGGGGATTGGTCTCGCTCTCGATAATGTAAGCCTTGATATTCGGGAAGGGGAAGTATTGGGCTTGGTTGGGGAGAGCGGTTGCGGCAAAACCACCTTGGGGCTCTCGATTATGAAGCTTTTGCCGCGGTTTGGGAAGATAGTGCAAGGTGAGATCCTGTTCAAAGGAAGGAACCTGCTCGATCTTCCTGAGAGAACAATGAATAAGGAGATAAGGGGGAGAGAGATTGCAATGATCATCCAGGATCCCATGCATGCATTGAATCCGGTTTTCACGATTCGGACTCAGATAACAGATGTGTTGCGTTTTCATAAAGATCGGCGGTTAGACCCTCATGGGAAGGGAATTCGGCTCAAGAGTGAAGCTGTCAAAATGCTGGAGGAGGTAGGAATTGCTGATCCCGCAGAAAGAATGACCGATTACCCGTTTCAATTTAGTGGCGGGATGATCCAAAGGGTCATGGTCGCAATGGCGTTCAGCTGTAATCCCTCCCTCTTGATTGCTGATGAGCCAACGACCGCGTTGGATGTTACTATCGAGGCACAGATCCTCGAGTTGTTAAAGAGCCTGGTAAAGAGAAATGGGGCTTCAGTCCTTTATATTTCTCACGATCTGGGAGTGATCTCCGAGATAAGTGATCGAGTCGCTGTCATGTACGCTGGTAATATCGTGGAGTATGCTGACACCGCACTATTATTCGAAAACCCCCAGCATCCTTATACAGAGGCTCTGCTGCGGTGTCTCCCCGGATCTGAGGCTCGGGGCAATCGGATCGGTTCTATTCCAGGGCGTGTGCCAGAACTTACCGAAAGGCCCAAAGGATGTAAATTTAATCCAAGATGTTCATATGTAATGGAGATCTGCAAGGAAAGGCCACCGAAGTTGTTGGAGATAGCTTCGGGACATTCAGTTGCCTGCTTCGCGCGTGAAATATGAAAAAGAAAACAGATAGAGTACCTTTGCTACAAGTGCAGGGGTTGAAGACTTATTTCTACAAGGGGAGAGGCATACTATCTAAGGTGTTTGGCAAGGGTCTTAGGATTGTACATGCTGTGGACGATGTGAGCTTTACCATTGAGGCAGGGAAGAACTTCAGCTTGGTAGGGGAGACCGGTTGTGGAAAGAGCACCGTTGGCAGGAGTATCTTGCGTTTGGTTGAGCCATCAGATGGCAAGATTCTCTTCGAAGGTCAAAACTTATTGGAGTTCAGCAAAAGAGAAATGCAGAAGTTTAGGCGCAAGGCGCAGATAGTAATGCAAGATCCACGTTCCTCGCTTAATCCACGCATGACAGCCGGAGAGATCATTGCGGAACCGCTTAGGATCCACGGCATGAAAAAGTACGAAGATGAGATTCAGGATGAGGTAGCGCGGTTGCTCGAAACGGTGAGGTTGTCTAGCGAAGATGCTGATAAATATCCCCACGAGTTTAGTGGGGGACAGGCCAGACGGATTGGAATAGCCAGAGCGCTGGTACTCCGCCCGCAATTCATCGTTGCTGATGAGCTCACCTCCGGCCTGGACGTCTCTATCGCGGCTGCAATTCTCGATTTAATGCAGGATTTGCAGGATGAATTCAAGTTAACCTACTTCTGGATCTCGCACGACCTTCATATGGTAAAGTATGTCAGCGACAACATTGCCATTATGTATTTGGGGAAGATCGTAGAGATTGGCAGGGCTCAGGATATTTCAGATGGCCCTTTGCACCCTTATAGTCAGGCCCTGTTTTCGGCGATCCCTTCCATAAAACCCGGCCATGAGACCAGGAAGATCATCCTGGAGGGAGAGGTCCCCAGCCCCATTCACCCACCCAGCGGTTGCCCCTTCAATACCCGCTGCCAGCGCAAACTGGGCGCCATCTGCGAGACGGATGTGCCACCCTGGCAGGATGCCGGCGACGGACATCGCCTCACTTGCCACATCCCGCTCGAGACGTTGCGCAAAGTATAGGAATACAAGAAGATGGTCCAATTCAAACACATCATTTCAACTGTAGATTCACACACCGCTGGCGAACCGACCCGCTTGGTGGTCAGCGGCCTGCCATCCCTGCCGGGAGCGACGATGGCGGAGAAAATGACATATGCGCGCAATAAACTGGATGACTTGCGCCGCTTACTGCTCCTCGAACCGCGCGGCCGCCAGGACATGTATGGCGCAGTCCTCACAACCCCCACGAACCCGCAGGCCGATTTCGGCTTGATCTTCATGAACACCCAGCAGTACACCACGATGTGTGGTCACGCCGTCATAGGCGCTGCTACGACCTTGGTGGAAACCGGCATGGTTGAGGCGGTCGAACCGGAGACAACTGTGACATTCGATACTCCTGTAGGCTTGGTCCGCACTCGGATACGAATTGAGGCGGGCTGCGTGCGTGAGGTTTCTTTCGACAACACGCCTGTTTTCGCTTATCAACTTGACGCTCGCCTCTCGGTCCCGGATCTGGGGGATGTACTGGCGGATATCGTTTACAGTGGTGGTTTTTTTGCGCTGGTCAAGGCCCAACGGACCGGGCTGGAGCTTGTCCCCGCAAATGTGGAAGCCTTGATCGACCTGGGAATCCGTATTCGTGACGCGGCACAATCCCAGCTTTCGGTTCGACACCCAACGCAGCCTTTCACGGAACTTATTGATTGTGTGGAGTTTTCCGGTCCGGCAGAGCGCCAGGCGGACGGCGCTCTGCACGCACGCAACACTGTAATTCTTGGTAACCGGACAGTAGACCGCTCTCCCTGTGGGACTGGGACCTGCGCCAGGATGGCTGTGCTGCACGCCAGGCGAGAATTGAAGTTGGGCGAGGGGTTTGTCAGCGAGAGCATTATAGGCACCCGTTTTATGGGCCGGATCGTGGGTGAAACGAAAGTCGGAGAATTTAATGCCATCCTTCCCCGGGTGTCAGGGCGAGCCCACTTGACCGGTCTACACCAGTTTGTCCTTGATCCTGAAGATCCCTTTCCACACGGCTTCTTCCTGACCGATTCTGAGACAAAGGAATGAGGAGATTTCCAATGATGAAAGCTGGTTCCACAACGCTGATCACACCTCGAATACAAATACTGACCGAAGATCAGAAAGAGACATTGTTTCTGAGCGCATTGGGGGTGCTGGAGGGCACAGGGGTAAGGGTGGACAACGACGAGGGACTGGAGTTGCTCAGCGGAGCAGGTGCGCGTGTCAGCCCGCAACGGCGCGTCCATATCCCATCATACCTGGTGGAAGATGCACTGGCCAGCGCGCCTCGGAGCATTGCACTCTATAGTCGGGATGGCGAGCCAGCCGCTTTGCTGGAGGATGGGCGAGTCTACTTTAGCAGCCAAGTGGACTCAACTTACTTTTTCGACCCGTTCAACCGCACCCGCCGACTGTCTATCCGGGAAGACGCCCGGTTGGGAGCCGTGCTTTGCGATGCGCTGCCAAACATTGACTTGGTTTCGTTCTCGTCGATCTATAGCGACGTTCCCGGAAATATCGCAATTCGGATTGGTCACAAGGAAACGGTCAAGAACTGCACCAAGCCTCTAATGCACGGCACGGGGGACTTCGCCAGTCTGAAGGCCATCGCTGAAATGGCAGCGCTGGTGGCGGGCGGCTGGGAGGCGCTGGCCCAGCGGCCTTACTATGTGCACTATGCAGAACCCTTCTCGCCGTTTATGCATACAAACGAAGGCGTTGCCAAGCTTCTATTCTGTGTCGAGCACGGTATTCCTGTGATTTATACATCGATGACTTTGGCCGGGAGTTCTGCTCCGGTGACGGCAGCCGGCAACCTGGTCGCCTGTATGGCCGAGTCGCTGAGTGGACTGGTGATCGCACAGCTGAAACGACGCGGGGCACCGTTCATCTTTGGCGGTGTACCGACCATCATGGACATGAAGAGTATGCTGGTTTCCTACGGAGCGCCGGAGTTAAGCCTGTGGGCAGCCGCGTTGACCGAGATGGCCCACTACTTGCATTTGCCTATGTTCAGCACGGCGGGTTGCACGGATGCGGTGGCTTTCGATCAACAAGCGGCGGCGGAATCGTCCATCTCGTGCCTAATGGCAGCCCTCAGCGGTGCGAATTTGGTGCACGATGTGGGTTTCACCGAGGCGGCAAACTCCGCTTCGCTCGAGTTAATCGTTGCTACCGACGAGTTCATTAGCATGGTAAACTGCATTATGAAAGGGATCGAGATCACACCGGAGACGTTGGCCCTGGATGTGATGGCACAGGTGGGACCTGGAGGAAGTTATTTAACCGAGGCGCACACGTTGCATAATTTCCGTAAGAACTGGTTTCCCAGGTTATTAAATCGCGACAACTATGAGGGATGGGTGACTGCGGGGGGGTTGTCTCTGGGAGACAAGGCCAATCAACGCGTTCACCAGATTCTGGAAGACCACAAGCCAAAACCGCTGCGGCAGGAACTCGTGACTGAATTGGATGAATTGGAAGAGAGTTGGCGGCGTGAAACGGCATAGCACTACTGCACGGAATGTTCATATTTGGCATGACCAAAAGATCTAAAGACACACAGGAGAGTTTGAATGAAAGCATCATTGAATAGCATTCGTGCCAATGACACCAATTTTGCGAGCCCGCACTTCGGAAGGCTCTCGCCGCAGCAGTGCGAAAAACTGCACAACGCCAGCCTCGAAATCTTGGAACGGACCGGAGTCCGCCTCTTCGAACTCGAAGCTGTGGAGATGCTGCGAAAAGCAGGGGCTTTCATCTCCGAAGACAACCGCGTACGTATCCCTGCCGGCTTGGTCGAGAAAGCATTCAGCACTGTGCCCAGGCGGGTCGTCCTATGTAACCGCCACGGGGAGCGGGTGATTTTTTTGGAAGATCACCGCTCCTTCTACGGTCCTGGCTCCGATTGCCTCCACCTCATGGATCATCGAACAGGAGCGCGCCGCCAACCCGTTCTCCAGGACGTCGTCGAAGGTATCACCGTGTGCGATGCCTTGGCTCACATTGACTTCGTCATGTCGTTGGTTCTGCCTGGTGACGTCAACCAGGCTATAGCAGAACGCTATCAGATGGAGGCGATGCTGTCCTATACGACTAAGCCGGTTGTCTTCGTGACTTACGACTTCGAGGGCTGTGTGGATGCCGTCGAGATGGCTGAGGCGGTCGTCGGCGGACCTGATGCACTCCGGCAAAATCCCCTGGTGGCTTGCTACATCAACGTTACCACAGGGTTGAAGCACAACGCCGAAGCGCTGCAGAAGTTGCTCTATCTGGCTGGCAAGGGCTTACCCGCGATTTACGTTCCGGTGGTCTCCGGGGGAACGACCGGACCGGTCACGCTGGCTGGGGATATGGCGCTGGTTAACGCAGGCGTCCTTACGGGGCTTGTCCTTTCGCAACTCAAGCGGGAAGGAGCGCCGTTTATCATGCCCGGCTGGGGCGGCGAGGCTCTGGACATGCGAACGATGGTCGGGCCATATTGTGCGCCCGATCTTCGGGGAATGGCAATGGCGCTGGCCCACTACTACAATCTGCCCGCCTTTGGCTATGCTGGCGCCAGCGAATCGAAACTGGTCGACACGCAGGCCGGCGCGGAGGCAGTGCTGACCCTGCTCGTGGAGACTCTGGCTGGAGCGAACCTGATTCACGATTTGGGCTACCTGGAATCGGGGTTGACCTTTTCGCTTGGGCAATTGGTTTTCTGCGATGAGATCGTGAGTTGGATCGAGCACCTCATGGCCGGTATCGAGATCAACGACGAGACCCTGGCCCTCGACCTCATCGACAATCTGGGGCCTGACGGTTCATACCTGGATTCTGAACACACCCTCACCCACTTCCGCGAGCGCTGGTATCCACGCGTCTTCGAGCGGGATAATTATGACAACTGGCTGGCTCAGGGAGGGAAATCCTTGGCAGTACGGGCGGCCGAACGGGTTAGCGAAATCTTGGTCGAGCATAAACCAGAACCGTTGCCCGAGGGTATCCGGGAAAAAGTCAATGCCATCGTGAGGCGGGCGGAGCAGAGCTCAAAAGGGTAAAATATAGTTTCACAGGGAAAGTTGCAGGTGGCTATGCAGGTCATTGGTGAAACCATTAATTCTGTTATCCCCGGGATGGGACAGGCCGTTATTACTCACGATGCCAAGGCACTGTTCACGCTGGCCCGCGGCCAGGGCAATTGTGGTTCGCAGGTGCTGGATGTAAAGGCTGGCGGGCCGCCCAGGTGGGACGGGTGGTGCAGTGCCTTCCTTCAAGGATGTCGTGTTGTCAAACTGGGTGCCATATGAAAGACAACTCGCCGTTTCAATACCGCCTCGACGAGCTTCATTGTGATCGTGTGCCCGTCTCACGCATCGTCGCTGAAGTAGGTACGCCGTTCTATCTGTATTCGGCGGCCCGTCTCCATCAAAATTACCATCGCCTCGCCGCTGCCTTCGCACCTCTGCATCCCCGGATTTATTACTCAGTCAAAGCCAACACCAACCTTGCCATCCTGCGCTTGCTGAATGAGAATGGCAGTGGCTTCGACATCGTATCCGGTGGCGAACTATACAGCACCTTGAAAGCCGGTGTCCCGCCGGAAGGGATCGTTTTCGCAGGTGTGGGAAAGACCCAGGCCGAGTTGGAGTTTGCCGTTCAGAGCCGAATCGGGTGGTTCAACGTCGAATCAATCCGGGAGGCGGAACAACTGAATGATGTGGCTGGTGCGCGCGGTTGGATGGTGAATGTTGCACTGCGGCTGCGACCCGGCGTGGAAGCCGGAGGGCACCCCTACCTTGTCACTGGTTGTGATTCGTCCAAATTTGGGATGAGTCCAGCCGAGGCCCTCAGCCTGGTCCGGCGCGCGGCAGATTTTCCACACCTATGTCTGGGAGGTGTCCACCTCCACATTGGCTCCCAGCTGGCTGATCCATCAGCCACTTTGGCTGCCATCGATATCGCACTCGATTTCATCGCCACTGCCGGCTTGGGGGAATTAACCAGGACGCGCGGTGTATTGCCCCTGCTTAACTTTGGTGGCGGCTTCCCGATCCCCTATCACGATGATGAAGTGGTCGCTTCGATTGACGATTTCGCCGCACCGATTGTCGCACGCCTCCGACCCCTGGCTGCTGATCTCGAATTTGCCATAGAGCCGGGCCGTTATATCGCCGCTGACACCGGCGCGCTTATCCTAACCGTCCAGTATAGGAAAGAAGTGGACGGGCTTTGTGTGCTCGTCGTTGATGGCGGGATAAACGCTCTTTTACGTCCGGCCCTCTATAATGCCTATCACCGCGTTGTGCCTCTCAACAGCCTTCTGACCACTGACCTCCAGTTCCTCACCTCTATTGTGGGTCCGATCTGCGAATCATCCGATGTGTTGGCCCGCGACCGCACCCTCCCGCCCCTCGCACCGGGTGATTGCCTCGCCTTCCTCGACACAGGGGCCTATGGCTTCAGCATGGCTTCAAACTACAACTCCCAGCCGCGACCGGCTGAAGTATTAGTGGAGGGCGAAGCCTTTCGTTTGATTCGCCGCCGCGAGACCTACGCCGACTTGGTGGTGGCTGAATCCTAGTCCAGCATACCTTAGTAAGGTCAGAGCCTCAACCCGCCTATGAAGGTTAATCCTTTTCATTCTGTCCTCCTAATGTGGCTTTTGCGCCCCCTTCGACCCTATGCTTGATCTCCAATTTGCAGCGCTTAATGTCTAACTCCCCGATCTTGAGAGAACATAATTCTGAGGCGCGCAATCCGGAATCGAACAAAATCAAAATGATGACCTGATCGCGGTTGGCGGTGGGGCGCCGCATTACAAACCTGCGACATTGGGTGATGCCAGCCTCTTTAGAATATATACAGGCTTTCAACATGTGCCTGACCTCATCTTCGGTAAACGAAGAGATCGTTGCGGTTTGAAAATGGGATGGGGGGACATCCCTCATCGTGTTGGAAAAATGGTACTCTTTTTTCTGGTGTGATATTTAGCCCTAGGGTGTAAAAACTTCATCCAAAGGGATTCCAAGGAGATAATGAGACCCTATGACCAAGAAATTTGTCCCTACCAAGTTGAAACTCGTCCGCCCGGTTCCTTCCGATATTGATATCGCCCAGGCCTCGGATATCAAGCCGATTGCGCTGGTTGCCGAGGAAGTAGGCATCCTGCCCGAAGAATTGGAATTTTACGGCCCATATAAGGCCAAGGTGAAATTGGAGATACTCGAACGCCTGAAAGACATCCCGAACGGCAAGTATGTTGACGTGACCGCCATCACTCCCACTCCGTTGGGGGAGGGCAAGACCACCACCACCGTTGGCCTTTCGCAGGCCTTGGGTGCCCATC
>Ga0209777_10000606_pt1 | contig 57680 bp, 51 predicted proteins | sample FrelakmetHBP12HB_FD_187147 | JGI IMG/M metagenome (GOLD analysis project Ga0209777, IMG submission 187147) | Freshwater lake sediment microbial communities from the University of Notre Dame, USA, for methane emissions studies -HBP12 HB (SPAdes)... | ecosystem: Environmental > Aquatic >...
CCGGTCGCGTCGGCAAACTCCGGGACGTCCGCCAGGGCCGTCCAGGTGGTGCCGTCCGTAGAGGTCTCGACCGTCACGTCCTTGGCCCCAAAACCGACAGAACTCTCAATGGCTTGATTGGAGTTCCATACCCACATCTGGTGCAGCTTGTAAACCTGGTCGAACTCATATTGGATCCAGACCGGGGACTGGTTCTTCTTGCTCAGCCACATCTGAGAGGCGGAGGTGAAGTGTTGATCCAGGGCGTCGAGTCCGGAGCCGTCGATCGTCTTCTCGGGTCCCATCGTGCCGGCCATGGAGCTGGATGCCGTGGCCTTGATGGGCTTGAACGGATAAGCGAAGGTCTCGGCCGTGAAGCTCCAGGTGTCGCCGTGATAGATGGTGTTGTCCGGCGTGGCATTGACCTCGTCGACCCGCCAGTAGTAGGTCTGCCCAAAGTCCAGCAGGCCGGCCGGGTCATAGGAGACGGCCGTCTGGCCGCGGCTGACCAGCAGGCTGCCTGGGGCGGCCCTGCTGGCGGTGTTCACGTCGTCGAATGCGGTCCCGAGGTACACGTCATGCGTGCCCGCGAACTGCCCGGAAACCCAGCTCAGGACCACGTCACGAGGTACATCCGTGGTCTTGTCCTTGGGACTCGGCGAGGAGGCCAGTCCCGGGTTCACCCCACCCTTCATGACCTCCTGGATCTCCTCCTGGGTCAGGGCCCGATTGTAGACGCGGGCATCATCCACAATGCCGCCAAAGTACTGTGCACTGGCTCCATGTCGCCCGAGCTTCATGCTGTTGCTCTCGGAGGTTGGGGTCCCTGAGAGAGAGGTGGTTGTGATCAACTCACCGTTTGTATAGGCCTTGAGTGCGGTCCCATCAAACGTCCCGGTAAGGAGATACCAGGTATTGGCCTGCAGGGTTCCGAGAGAGGCGTTATTCCACCCCCCTACATTCGCGGCAACCGACCCCGGCCACGTGCCACCGCCATTATGGTTCCAGTTGAACTGATAGTTGTTCTCCCGATGCAGGGGGCCACTGGGAACGCCCGACGACGAGGGCGCGGCCGGACTTATGACCCAGCACGATATGGTCCACGTGGCCAGGTTGTCGGTCCAGCCCGTATCCACGTATTGGCTCGTTCCGTCAAACTCCAATGCCCCGCCAAAGTGGCCCGCCACCCACACCGGGCCGTTCGTCAGGGTACCGTTGTGGCCGCCTGAGGAAGAGTCCACGGCTATGGTGCCTGTGCCGTCATCGAGCTTCCACCACCCGGCCAGGCTGGAATCCGTGTTGGGGTTGAAACAGTAGGCTGGACCGGCCTGAATCAGGGTCCATGTCACAACAGCGGCAAGCATACAAGCCGTCTTTCGCCACATACCGTACCTCCTTCAGAGAAAGGACGCCGTCATCGCGCCTCGGTCACATGCCCAGGCGCCTTCGCACTGCAATACAGATCCATGCAACGTTTCCAGCAGAACACACTACGTTGCAGCCTCCAAGTGGCCTGGCGTGCCGTCTCTCGCCCGTGCCAACGTGGCATTGTCCCTGCCCTCTGGCGGGGCTGCTTCGCCGATAGGTCCGAGAATGCATGCGTCCAATTGCCTCTACATCATACCACATGCCCATCCCTCCAGGCAATGGCCCTGTCTCATCTTCGGGAGACCTGGATCTCATACAGGGTTGGCCAGAGCTTGCCGGTGACGAAGAGCCGGCCGGTCTGGGGGTCACAGGCAATACCGTTGAGCACGTCCGCGTCCGGAGGCTGCTGGGCCTTGAGTCCGGACAGGTCGATCCAGGCGGTGATACGGCCGTCTTCGGGGCGGATGACGGCGATTCGATCGGTCTGCCAGATGTTGGCATAGACCCTGCCGGCCACAAATTCCAGCTCATTGAGGTTTGCCACGGCCCCCTTGTCGTCGCGGACCTCGACGGTCCGCTGGATCTCAAGGGTATTGGGGTCGAGGAAATACAGGCTGGCCGTGCCGTCACTCATGATGAGCTGGTGGCCGTCGTTCGTCAGGCCCCAGCCCTCCGTCGGATAGGTGAACTTGCGGATCAGGTTGAATGTCCGCTTGTCGTACACGAACCCGACGTGGTCCTGCCAGGTCAGTTGGAAGATCCTGTCGCCGAAGACGGTCACACCCTCACCCCACAGGGCCTCGGGCAGGGTGCAGCGTTGGAGGACCTCCCCGGTCTCCAGCCGGAGCCTGCACAGGGAGGAGCGGCCATACATACCCGTGCCCTCGTAGAGGAACCCCTCGTCGATCACGAGACCTTGGGTAAATGCATCGGATCTGTGGGGAAAGGTCCCCACGATTCGACACGGCCAGACCGGGATGGGCTGGTCTTTGGGCCTTTGATCGCACGAGACGGACCCCGTTGACGCGGCCAGTGCCAGCGTCAGCCCCAGGAGGCCCAACTGCCAGTCGTCTCTCAATGCGTGTCTCATTGACCTGCATGCCGAGAAGGTCGGCTCCAGTCCGATCGTCTTGCCCATCATGGGCAGGGCTTCCCGGCAAGAAGGAGCACACCCCTACTCTAACGCGCCCACCCCATAAGGCAATGGGCAAGACGACCGCAGAGCGACCGTCACATTGACAGGCCCGGCTGGAGACTGCTACCCTATGCTCATGACGAATCGACGGTATGTCCCGGTTCTGGCCTTCGTTCTTCTGGCCGGCTGCGCCCGGCACGAGAAGGAGCCGCCGCTATGGGAGCAGGTCAAGATCGGCGATCTGGCCCCACAGGGCGGGGACCGGGCACCTGCCGGGTTGAACACCACCAATTTCGACATCTACGTTTTTCAGGTGCCGGCTGAGCGGGTCAGGGACCTCCGTTGCCTGTGGGATGCCCTCAACGCCAAGCCGTTTCGGTACAGAAACCACAACGCCTTCCGCTCCAACGCCTTTCGGGTCGCCAAGGGTTCTGCCCAGCAATGGGATTGGATCGTCGGTTCGCTGAACCAGGCCGGCGCGCGTACGGGCACCACGGTCCGTGTGCTGCTGTCAGGGGACCAGGAAGATGAGGTCACCATCACGGCCCTGGGGCTTACGCAGAAGGTGACCTTCACGGACAAGGAGGGTCTGTCCCAGCAGGTCGTCGTGGGCCCGGGTCGCCTGGTCCTCCGCCTCAGGGCCGAACCGATGCGCTCCGCGCAGCAGGTGTGTCAACTGGTGGCCTATCCGGTCTTCACCGTTTCGGCCGGCGGGGCCATCGAGGAGCTGGCGGCGATGGCCAGGGCCAAGGAGGTGGCGTTCCTGGCGGCCGCTTTCTCCACGCCCATTCGGCAGGGGGATATCCTGGTGCTGGGCCCTGAGGACTACTACGGCGATCCTTCCACCTTGGGCGGCCTGTTCTTCTGCGACTCCCGGGATACGGTTCTGATCGATCCCAGGACGGCAGCGGCCGTGCAGCGGCGCCGTGCCGTCCGGGTCTACGTGATGGTCTGCGCCCGCCTTTCTGAGGAAACCCCGTGACGGCCCGGACCGTGGCCTTGACGCGATGCAGCGGCTACGACGGGCCCGAATTGGCCGAGGCCCTTCGAAGGCAGTTTGACCTGCTGGGCGGAGCCGGCCGTTTCGTCCGGCCCGGTGACGTGGTCCTGTTGAAGCCGAACTTCATTGCCCCTCGTCCGCCGGCGTCGGCCGTCCAGACCCACCCCGCCGTCATCGTCGAGGTAGCCAGGCTTCTCAAGGACCTGGGGGCCAAGCCCTTTGTGGGGGACTCTCCTGCCTGGGGTACGCTCCGCTCGTGCGTTGAGGTCCTCGGGCTGGAGGAGCCCCTCCGTCGCCTGGGCGTCCCCGTCCGAGCCTTGAATCGCCCCAGACCGTGCCGCCTGGGGGATGGTCGGACCGTGGTTTCCGTCAGTTCGGTCGCCTTGGAGGCCGACGTCGTGATCAATCTGCCCAAGTTTAAGGCCCACGGGCAACTGATGTTCACCTTTGCGGTCAAGAACATCTTCGGCTGCGTGCCCGGCAAGCGAAAGCCCTACTGGCATTTCGCCAGGGGGGCCTGCTCCGAGCGGTTCTGCCGGTTCTTGATCGAGGTCTACCAGGTCGTGGGTCCTGCGGTGACGATCATCGATGGGGTCGTGGCCATGGAGGGGCAGGGCCCGATGGGCGGCCACGCACGGCCTTTTGGGTGGCTGATCGGCGGAACCGACGCAGTCGCCTGCGAGATGATCTGTGCTCGATTGGTCAACGTGGAGCCGGACCGAGTACCCCTCATCCGCGAGGCCAGGCGGCTTGGGTTCGGCTGCCCTTCGCCGCAGGCGATCACCTTGGAAGGGGACGATCCATCCACGGGACTGTGCCTCGACTTCAGGATGGCCGAGCCTGTCCCCATCCGGTTCTCCCTGCCGCGGGTGATCAAGAGCATCGTCAAGGGGATCGTCGGGTCATAATTAACCTCAAGCCGCTCTGGTCGAAGTCCGATGTATCTGTTATATTGGGGCATAAGCTTCTCGAGTCGGCACCTCTTGCTGTGTTCTTGGGCGTACGGCGTCGGGAAAGCGGAATTGGCGGGAGTGAAGGTCATGAAGTGGCATAGACTGTTGATAGGCCTTTGTGTGGTCGTGACGGTCATTCCGAGGGTATTGGCTGTGGCGTCCAATTCCACGAACGCCACCCTCATTGACAGCTTTCTGGATGTGGGGTTCGGCGTGGGGCTGGTTGCCTCGGAGCCCATCAAAATCGCACCGGATCGCGACGCCCCCGACCCCCGCCACACCTACACGGGGTGCGGGAATCTGACCCTGATCAGCAGTCGCTCTCTCCAGTTGTCGGCCAGCGCGACCGGCACCAGCGATGCCGGTGGAAAATGGGATGCCACGATAAGGCCCTCTGTGGTGGCCAAGGGAACGACCCAGCTTGGGATCTGCGTGACCGGCAAAGAGCTGGTCGTTGAATTGCTCGTGGCCGGGACCACGGTCAAGGTCGCCAAGGTCACCATCACGGTCGTGCCCCTCTGACTCTGCTCGCATCGCTCCAGGACCCGCCAGTTCGACGCCTGCTCTTGACTACCCCTGCCCTGGGGGAGTATAAGATCCCCCATTGCAGGACGCATTGCATGGGTGGTGCATACATGGTATGATACCTCGCTTTTGAGAACCGAACGGTTCGGAAAGGGCACTTATGAGTCTTGAGAAGTTCTTCTCACCCCAATCCGTTGCCATCGTGGGGGCATCCCAACAGAAGGGCAAGGTGGGGTATGAGATCCTGATGAACATGATCGGGGCCGGGTTCCCGGGCAAGATCTTCCCGGTCAACAACAAGGCCGATGCGATCGAGGGACTGAAGTGCTACCCGGATCTGCTTTCCATCGGCGAGACGCCTGATTTGGTCGTGATCGTTGTCCCGGCTCAGGTGGTGCCCGATGTCATGAACCAGTGCGCCAAGCTCGGCGTGCAGGCCGCGGTCGTCATTACGGCGGGGTTTAAGGAGGTCGGCGCGGAGGGCCGGGCCCTCGAGCAGAGGGTCGTTCAGATCGCCAGGCAGGCCAACATCCGGGTCATCGGTCCCAACTGCCTGGGCGTGATCGCCCCTTCTAACAAGGTCAATGCCAGTTTTGGCGGCGACCTGCCTTCGCCCGGCGGGATTGGGTATCTGTCGCAGTCAGGGGCGTTGCTGGCGGCGATCCTGGATATGGCTAACGCCAACGGCATCGGATTCAGCAAGCTCGTGAGCATTGGTAACAAGGCCGATGTCGACGAACTGGACATCATTATGGCCCTGGGCAGTGATCCGGATACCCAGGTGATCGCCGGATACCTCGAGAGCATCACCGACGGCAACGCCTTTGTCCGCCGGGCCGAGCAGATCTCCAACAGCAAGCCCATTCTCCTGATCAAGGCGGGCGGCACCTCCGCAGGGGCCAAGGCCGCCTCCTCGCACACGGGCAGCCTGGCGGGCGGCGAGACCGCGTACGAATGCGTGTTTGAGCGGGCGGGAATCATCCGCTGCGAGTCGATCGAGCAGCAGTTCAACTACGCGCAGGCCTTTGCCTACCAGCCGCTGCCCAAGGGAACCAACGTGGCGGTCATCACCAACGCAGGGGGGCCCGGTATCATGGCCGCAGATGCGATCGAACGCCACGGCCTCGGGTTTGCCAAGCTGTCGGACAAGACCGTGGAGAGGCTGGCCTCCAAGCTGCCGGCTGCGGCCAACGTACACAATCCCATCGACGTACTCGGTGACGCCCTGGCGGACCGGTATGAGTTTGCGTTGGACGTAGTGCTGGACGACCGCAACGTGGACGTGATCATGGTGCTCCTGACGCCGCAGGCCATGACTGACGCTGGGGCTACGGCCCAGGCGATCGTGAAGATGGCAGAGAAGAAGGCCAAGAAGCCGATCCTGGCCTGCTTCATGGGTGCAGGCAAGGTTGCAGAGGGTGTCCGGGTCCTCCGAGCGAACAGAATCCCCCAGTACAACTCTCCCGAAGTCGCGGTCGACACGATCCATGTCATGACCGACTACGTCCGATGGCGGGCCAGACCCAAGCGGGTGGTCAGGCTCTTTCCGGTCAATCGCCGCCGGGCCGAGAACATCATCGAGAAGTACCTGCGACAGGGCCTCCGCGAGGTGGGGGAGGCGGACGCCAAAGAGGTACTGGAGGCCTACGGATTCGTCACCCCAAAGGGGGCCCTGGCCACCACGTCCGAACAGGCGGCCAACATCGCCGAGCAGATCGGCTACCCTGTGGTCTTGAAGATCTGGTCGCCGGACATCGTACACAAGTCGGACCTGGGCGGGGTCAAGCTGGGTCTCAAGAGCGGCCAGGACGTGATGGATGCCTTCGATCTGATGGTGTACCGCATCCCCAAGAAGGCGCCCAACGCCCACATCCTGGGCGTATTCGTCCAGCAGATGGTCAAGGGGGGCAAGGAGGTGATCCTGGGCATGAATCGCGATCCTCGTTTCGGCCCGTTGATGATGTTCGGCATGGGCGGCGTGATGGTGGAGGTGATGAAGGACATCTCGTTCTACCTGGCGCCCCTGACTGCCGACGAGGCCAAGCAGATGCTCATCAATACCCGTACCTACAAGATGCTCCAGGGCGTGCGCGGCCAGGAGGGCGTGGACATCGAAGCCATCGCCGAGGGCCTCCAGCGGCTCTCGCAACTGGTCACCGAGTTCCCGCAGATCAAGGAACTGGACATCAACCCGTTCGTGGTGGGCCCCCAAGGGACGATCCCGATCGCCGTGGACGCCCGCATGAGCGTGGAAAAGATCTAGGAGGGGTCTGCTTCAAAGAGACCCCGCTTGCCCTTCAGGAGACACGATGCAGACGTTTGACTGGAAGACGAAGTATGAGAGTAAGGTCTGTTCCGCCGCCAAGGCCATGCGACTGATCCGCTCCGGCAACAGCGTGTTCGTCGGCACCGGCTGCGGTCAGCCTCAACACCTGGTCCACGCCCTGGTGGAGTACTGCACCGAGGTCAGCGACGTGCACATCGTGCACCTGTTGACCTCGGGATCGGCGCCCTACGCCGATGAGCAGTTCCGCGAGCGGTTCAAGATGAATACCTTCTTTATTGCCGACAATGTCCGGGATGCCCTGGGGCGAGGTATCGGCGACTATACGCCGATGTTCCTGTCGGAGATCCCGCGTCAATTCGACACCGGCCAGATCCCGGTCGACGTCGCCCTGATCTGCATTTCGCCGCCGGACGCCGGCGGCCTGTGCAGCCTGGGCGTGTCCGTGGACATCGTCAAGTCCGCGGCGGCCAACGCGAAGTACGTCATCGCCCAGGTCAACCGTTCCATGCCCCGGACCTTCGGCGACAGTTTCATCCACGTCAATGACATTGAGGCCCTGGTCCCGTTCGACGAGCCCCTGATCGAGGTCCCGATGCCCAAGTCCAATGACGTGTTGCGGCGGATCGGACAGAACGTCGCCCGTCTGGTCGAGGACGGCAGCACCATCGAGTGCGGCATCGGCGGCATTGCGCAGGTCATGGCCGAGTACCTGGTGGAGAAAAAGGACCTGGGCGTGCACACCGAGATGTTCGGCGATTGGATCATTGATCTGATCGATTGTGACGCCATCACCTGCGCGAAGAAGACCGTCAATCGGGGCAAGGTGGTGGCCAGTTTCTGCATGGGGTCGAGCCGGCTGTACGAGTACATTGACAACAACCCCTTCTTTGAGTTCTACCCCACCGAGTACGTGAACGACCCGTACGTGATCAGCCAGCACGAGAAGATGGTGGCCATCAACGCGGCGCTCGAGATCGACCTGACCGGCCAGGTCTGTTCCGATTCCCTGGGCTACAAGTTCTACAGCGGCATCGGCGGCCAGGTGGACTTCATCCGGGGGGCGGCTCGCAGCCGCGGCGGCAAGGCCGTCATTGCCATGCCGTCCACTGCCCGGGACGGCGAGGTCAGCCGCATCGTGCCGCACCTGACCGAAGGGGCGGGCGTGGTGACCACCCGGGCCGACGTACACTACGTGGTGACCGAATACGGGATCGCCTACCTGCACGGCAAGAGTATTCGCCAGCGGGTGATGTCCCTGGTGAGCATCGCGCACCCGAAGTTCCGGTCGTCCCTGATCCAGGCGGCCAAGGCCCAGAAGTACCTGTACCAGGACCAGATCGAGCTGAGTGCCGAACAGGGGCTGTACCCGGAGGAGCTGGAGGGCTACGATACGCTCAACGACGGTACGCAGATCTTCTTCAGGCCCGTCAAGCCCACCGATGAGGCGGCCTTGTCCGAGATGCTCTATTCGCTCAGCCCCTCCTCGCTCCAGCGGCGGTACATGACCAGCACCATGCGGTTTCCCCATCGGGACATCCAGCAACTGACCAACGTGGACTACCTCCAGAACATCTCCATCGTGGGCGCCGTGCCGGGTGTGTCCGGCGATGAGATCGTGGCCATCGCTCAATACTTCCTCGATCCCAAGACCCAGGCTGCGGAGGTGGCCTTCATTGTATTGGATGAGTGGCAGCAGAAGGGCATGGGCACGCTGCTGTTGCAGTACCTGACCAAGATCGCCAAGCAGCGGGGCGTCAAGCAGTTCTTCGCCAAGGTCCTGCCCACCAACAAGCCCATGCTGGCGGTCTTCTACAACTCCGGCTACAAGATCAACACTGAATTCGACGGCGACGTGTACAACATCAGCTACGAGTTGGTGGAGAAATAGCAGCAGGGCCATGACGTGGAATCGGGCGGGATTCTGACGATCGGCAACTTCGACGGGGTGCACGTCGGCCATCAGGAGATCCTGATCGCCGCCCGGCAGTTGGCCCTTCAACGGCATGCGGCCTTGACCCTGATGACGTTCGAGCCGCATCCGGTGGCGGTGCTTCATCCCGAAAAGGCCCCAAAGGTCCTGACCCCTCTGGACTGGAAGGTTCACCTCCTGGGCCGGCTCGGTTACGCCTCAGTTGTCGTGCTGGAGGATAGCAGGGAGCTTCTGGGGTTGACCGCGGATGACTTCGTGGATCGATTTCTCATGCCGACGATCAGGCCCTCGGTGATCGTCGAGGGGGAGGACTTCAAGTTCGGGACCGACCGCTGTGGCAGCGTCGAGACGCTCAAGGGGCTCGGATCAACAAGGGGGTTTGAGGTGAGGGTGGTCCCCTCCAAACAGATCACCTTGCCGACCGGCCAAGTCCTGCGGGTCTCCAGCACGATGATCCGTAAGCTGCTGGAAGCGGGCCGCGTGGCGGACGCCGCCTTGGCCCTGGGAAGGCCCTTCAGACTGTATGGCCAGATCATCCCAGGCAGGGGCAAGGGACGCCAGATCGGTTTTCCCACCCTAAACATGCGGAGGCCCGACCAGATCCTGCCCGCAGAGGGGGTGTATGCCGGCTGGGTGGAGGTCGCTGATTCATGCCAGGGGCTCTTCTCGAAGCAAGACCGTCTGCCGGCCGCGATCAGCCTGGGCCGGGCCGGGACCTTTGGCGACGACCCTCCACTGCTGATTGAGGCCCACGTTCTGTCAGGGCCGATGGGCGATCGGGCCGGCCAATGGATGGCCATCGACTTCGTCGAGCAGCTTCGTGCCCAGCACACGTTCTTGGCAGTCGAGGACCTGGTAGACCAGATCGCGAGGGACTGCCGCCAGGCCAGGGTCCTGCTCGAACGGGCCGGCACGTCCGGCCGTGGCTAGACGACACGGCCTTGGCCGGCTGTACTCCGACGGGACTATCGATTTTTAACTAAAAGGGCTTGCTGGCTAGAAGTCTTTGCAGTATAGTGGGTTGCAATGTAGGCACGTTCGTTCGTGTTCCTGAAGTGAGGCAGTTATGGCGACCATCACCAAGAAAGAACTTATCGATAGGATATCAGAACATACCCAGGCCAAGAGGGTTTCGGTGAAGCGTATCATACAGGCGTTCCTTGATGAGATCACCGAGGAACTCTGCCAGAATAACCGTCTCGAATTCCGTGATTTCGGAGTCTTTGAGATTCGATCACGGGCCTCACGGGTCGCCCAAAATCCCAAGACCCTCGCACGGGTGGACGTACCTGCCAAGCGGACGGTGAAGTTCAAGATGGGCCGACTGATGCGAGAACGACTTTCCATCGACGTGCCGCGTTCGGCTGACGAGGCTCGCTAGCCGGGGCACGTGAACCGGTCTGGAAAAGGAATGGAAGACCCCTTCTCCAAGGCACCGGGACCGGCCCGGAAGAGGGGTGGCCAGGCGGTCATCGGGTAGGCTGAAATAAGGAGTTCTCTATGTCCGAGGGTAAGGTCAAGTGGTTCAACCCAAGGAAGGGTTATGGTTTCATTGAGACGCTTGATGGTCGTGACATCTTTGTCCACTACTCCACGATCCGCAGCGAGGGGTTCAAGACGCTGTCGGAAGGAGATCCGGTGAGCTTCGATATTGTCGATGGTGAAAAGGGCCCGCGGGCCGAGAACGTGATATGCGGACAGAAGGCCAAGTCCGACGTGGACCTGCAGCCGCGGTAGTTGCGTCCCTCGCACGCCCCGGGTCCCGGTGTAGGGCGGACGTCCGCCGGATCGTAGGCCGGTGGACCTCGATGGGCAGTCAGGGGCGATGCGTCGGGAGGAGTTGGGAGTGATTGGTGCTGAGGTCCAGTTGGGGTTGGAGTCGAATGTCCTGGTCCTCAACAGGCATTACATGGCGGTCCGCGTAGTGGGCGCCAGGAGGGCCTTTTCGCTCCTCTTTCGTGATCTGGCCGAGGTCGTGGCGTATGAAGAGGGGACCTACGCCAACTACGACTTCCGTAGCTGGTGCGAGGTCAGCCAGTTCAAGCACCAGTTTGAGCCGGACGGCTACGACTGGGTCGCCACGCTCCACTTTCACGTCGCCGTGCCGAAGATCATCCGCCTTCTGTTCTACGACCGTCTTCCGAGAACCGACGTCAAGTTCAACCGCCGCAACATCTTCGCCCGTGATGAGAACCGCTGCCAGTACTGTGGCAAGAAGTTCCCCACCAAGGAGTTGTCGCTGGATCACGTCATCCCGCGGAGCCTGGGCGGCAAGTCTCTATGGGACAACGTGGTCTGCGCCTGCGTCCGGTGCAACGTGAGAAAGGGTGGGCGCACGCCCGATCAGGCCCACATGACCCTGATCCGCAGACCCGTCAAGCCCCGGCGGAATCCCCTGATTCACGTGCACCTGGGGCACCAGCGGTACCACAGTTGGAAGCAGTTCCTGGACAACGCCTACTGGTCCGTGGAACTGACTTAGGGGCCTCGATCTCGAGACTGGGCTAGTTGGCTTCGTGTATGAAGGATGAGGCCTTTGCGGGGAGGCGTTGGCAGCTCGGGCAGGGACAGGCCCCGACGAGGCGGAGGTGCGAGGTGCCGGCGAGCTTGCGGGTCTCGACCAGATGGGCGCCCTTGGCCTCGACCTTGCGAAGGGCCATCTGGGCCTCGTGAAGATCGTATGAGCCGACCGCATCGACGACCACCGTGACGTGGCGGTGACGTTGAAGCAGTCCCAAGGCCGCAGCCTGGATCTCGCCTTCCGTGGTCGTGCCGATCAGGATGAACTCGCCGGCCTTCATCTCGGTCAGCAGACGGTCGATGCGGGGTTCGTCGAAGGGATCCAGACATCGCTTGTGGAAGATGACCTGCCGGTACTGTCGCAGCAGGTCCCTGGGCAGATCGGTGTTGGTGTCCGGGGCAAAGCTGATCCGATTGGCCACCAGCGTGTAGGGAACCTTATTGCTGCCGTGGGCCCCATTGGAGCCGGTGTGACCATTCCCGTTGCCGTTGGCGTGGACCTGGCAGGTGGAGATGATCGGGACGTCGTGGATCCGGGCCCAGGCCATCATGCGCCGGATGTGAGTCAGGACCCGGCGATGATTCCGGATACAGCCGTGGCCATCGGCCAGGAGGTAGTCCCGCTGGGTGTTGATGTCCAGCAGGACCTGCTTTCGCCTCGGCTTGACCATCTGAATCAGCATCGTCTCGACCTCTGCGTCGTGTCCAAACCATCCATCCAGCGACGTTGAAGCATCGTCGAACCCTACGGGGTTCTCACCCGAGTATCGAACAATCCGGTAGGCCACTTTAGTTGTCCTTAACACAGTGCCACACAGGGTTGCCATCGGCCCGCCTTGGGTCGTATAATCCGCCGGCCGCCCCGAATGGGTCGGCTGACGATCGAGAGCTATGGGCAGAAAGGTCTTGAGCGATTATCCCCAGGTGGTGCTCCGGCCCCAGTCGCCGCAGGACAGGATGGACTTTGCGGCGGTCTTTGGCCGGTCTGCACCGGTCCACATTGAGGTCGGTTCCGGCAAGGGGGCGTTTCTGGTGGGCCAGGCCCAAGCCTGTCCCGGGACGGATTTCGTGGGCATCGAGTGGGCCGGCAGGTATTATCGGTATGCCGTGGACCGGATCGGGCGTCATGCCCTCACCAATGTCAGGATGATTCGGACGGATGCGGCGGCATTTCTAAGGGACCTCGTCCCCGACGACGCGATCGAGGGGTTTCACGTTTATTTTCCCGATCCCTGGCCCAAGCGTCAACACCATCGAAGGAGGTTCCTATGCCAGGAGAACGTTGAGCAGATGCTCCGGGTCTTGAAACCCGAGGGCCGGCTTCAGATGGTTACAGATCACGCGGAGTACTATGACTGGACCCAGACAGTACTGGCAGGGTTCTTGGACAGACTGCATTACGTTCGATTCCAGCCCACCGCCGGTGCTGGCACCGGCGAGTGGGTTGGAACGAACTTCGAACGTAAGTATCTGAAGGAGGAGAGAGCCTTTTATGCAATCGCTGTCGCAAAAAAACGCTAGCGTTTTTAGCGGTATAGAAACCGCATGATCAGATCACAGGCGCGCCTATCACCTGGGTGCCCAGGACCATTCCGTCCATCCTGCCCATTGATGAGTCCGCATCATCATGACCTGGCAACTCTTCGGTTTTCAAAGATCTCCTTGAGTCTTCACCCCCATAGTTCCGGCACCGACCTGCGACGTAACGAGTTTTCTGGGATTTTTTTCTTGTCCCAGGGCGCCGCCAGGACAAATTGCCGGGTTTGATGAAGATTCGGGTCTTCGTTGCCGATGGACTATTTGACACAAGTTGCCATTGACCATAGAATTAGGCCGTTCAGGTTTATTGATGCGAGGGGCTATGGACCTAAGAGGCGTCGTTTTGGCAGGTGGCACTGGGTCGAGACTTCGACCCCTGACGAACGTCACCAACAAGCACCTGCTGCCGGTGGGGCGAAAGCCCATGATCTACTACCCGATTGAGAAGATGATCGGGGTCGGGATTGAGGAGATCCTGGTCGTGACCGGCGTTGAGCACATGGGTGACGTGGTGAGCCTTCTGGGGTCTGGAAAGGGCTTTGGGTGCCGGTTCACATACAAGGTGCAGGACGAGGCGGGAGGCATCGCCCAGGCCCTGGGCCTGGTGGAGAACTTCGCGTGTCAGAGCCGCATCGTGGTCATCCTGGGGGACAACCTCTTCGAAGACAGCCTTGATGCGTACGCCCGGCGATTCAGGCAGCAGCAAGCGGGCGCCCGAGTCCTGCTCAAACAGGTGCCGGACCCCCAGCGATTCGGCGTGGCGGAGTTTGCCAACGGCAAGGTGATGGGCGTCGAGGAGAAGCCCAAGAAACCCAAGTCCAAGTACGCGATTACCGGCATCTACTTCTACGACGAGGCGGTCTTTGACATCATCCGCACCCTGAAGCCATCGGCCCGGGGTGAGATGGAGATCACGGACGTCAACAACGCCTACCTCACCCAAGGTGCGCTGGACTGTGACGTCCTGGAGGGGTGGTGGACCGACGCCGGGACCTTCGACTCCCTCAAGAGGGCCAACGAATTGGTGGAGGAGGCGCCGCCGAGATGACCAAGCCGATTGTCGCCCTCAGAGCCGTGGCCAACCAGGACGGATTGATCGTCCGCAGCTCGGGATCCTCGTTGATCGCCGGTGTGGCGGTCCGGCGGGCCAGGGTCCTCTGCGATGAGCGGGGCAGGCTGGGTGAGATCATGCGGGCCGATGACCCCTGGTTCGAGCGGTTTGGCCAGGTGTATTTCACAACGACCTATCCCGGCGTGGTCAAGGCCTGGCATTTCCACAAGAAGCAGACCGACCACTTCTATGTCCTGAAAGGGACCATCAAGATCGGCCTGTATGACGACCGGAAGGACTCGGGGACCTTCGGCGTGGTGAACGAGGTCTACCTGGGTGAGCATTGCCCAGGTCTGCTCAGGATCCCCCCGGGCGTCCAGCACGGATGGATGTGTGTGGGCGACTGCCAGGCCTACATCGTCAACGTGGTCTCGGAGATGTACGACTACGCCTGTCCGGATGAGTTCCGCACCCATCCCCACGACAACGCCATACCCTATGACTGGACTCGCCAGGATGGGTAACGGAGGAGTGGCCATCCTGGGTGGCCGGGGCATGTTGGGGTCTGACATGGTCGTGGCGTGCACACAGACCGGACTTGACGTGAGGGTCTACGACCTGCCGGAGTTCGATATCCGTCGCAGCGACCACCTCCGGCATGCAGTCCAAGGGGCCGAGGTGGTCGTCAACTGCGCCGCCTATACGAACGTGGATGGGGCGGAGTCTCAGACACCGCTGGCGTTTCAGGTCAATGCCGAGGCCGTTGGACGGTTGGGGACCTTGGCTGGAGAGGCGGGTGCGTGGGTCCTGCATATCAGCACCGACTTCGTCTTTGACGGCAGCCTTGATCGGCCTTACCGCGAGGAGGATACCCCCAGACCTCTCAGCGCCTACGGCCGGACCAAGCTGCAGGGCGAGCAGCTCCTGCGGGCCAGCGGCTGTCCGTGGTGTATCGTCCGCATCGAGTGGACCTATGGTCGTCACGGCAAGAACTTCGTCACCAAGCTCCTGGAGCGGGCCAGGTCCGGCCGAGAGATCAAGATGGTCGACGACCAGGTTGGGTCGCCCACGTCGACGACCGATGTGGCCAAGGCCCTGTGTTCGCTGCTGAAGAGAAGGCCAGAGGGCCTGTATCACCTCGCCAGCAGCGGCTACGTCAGCCGGTTTGGCGCGGCCCAATTCATCATGGAGCGATTGTCGTTGTCCAACAGGCTCGTGCCGTGCAAGACTGCTGAGTTCCAGAGCCCGGCCCGGAGGCCGCTCAACAGCCGGTTTGACTGCGCCAAGATCGCTGCCCTTCTGGATGGGCCGATCGAGCCGTGGCAGGCCCCCTTGGGGCGATTTGTGGAGCAACCATGAAGAGACTTCTGGTCACCGGCGGTGCCGGGTTCATCGGCAGCAATTTCGTGCGTATGGTCCTGGCCGAGCACCCGGGCTGTCAGGTCGTGAACCTCGACAAGCTCACCTACGCGGGGAACCTGGAGAACCTGGAGGGTTTGCTGGATCACCCGCAGCACGTATTCGTCAAGGGCGACATCGGTGACGGGCCCCACGTGACGGGCTTGATCGAGAAGTACGCCATCGAGGCCATCGTCAACTTCGCGGCCGAAAGCCACGTGGATCGATCTATCACGGGGCCCAAGATCTTCATCGAGACGAACGTCTCGGGCACGTTGACGTTGCTGATGGCGGCCCGCGATAAGGGCATCCAGCGTTTCCTCCAGGTCTCCACCGACGAGGTCTACGGCTCGTTGGGGCCGGAGGGTGCGTTCACTGAACGGACTCCGCTGTCGCCCAACTCACCCTATTCGGCCAGCAAGGCCTCGGCAGACCTGCTGGTCGCCGCCTTTGGGCACACCTTCGGCCTGCCGTACAATGTCACCCGCTGCTCGAACAACTACGGGCCGTACCAGTTCCCGGAGAAGCTGATCCCGCTGATGATCAACAACGCCCTGAACGACAAGCCCCTGCCCGTGTACGGCGACGGTCTCCAGGTGAGGGACTGGATCTACGTATACGACCACTGTACCGCGATCTGGAAGGTCCTGACCGAGGCCTCCGCAGGGGAGGTCTTCAACATCGGCGGGTGCAATGAGAAGGCCAACCTGGAGGTGGTCAGGCTGATCCTCAGGAACCTGGGCAAACCCGAGACGCTGATTGCCTTCGTGACCGACAGGCCGGGCCACGATCGCCGCTACGCCATCGACGCAGCCAAGATCATCACGCAATTGGGCTGGCGCCCGTCCGTGAGTTTTGAGCAGGGCCTGGCCAGGACGATCGACTGGTACCTGGGCCACCGAGCCTGGCTCGATCACATCGTGTCCGGCGACTACCAGAGCTACTACGAGTCTATGTACGGAAACCGGTAGAGGGGGATAGGAGAGCAAGGAGCAGATGGGGATGGCCATGGATCGGCAGCGGGTGACAGTCTGTATCCCTCATTGGCAGGTGAGACGGTATATCACCTTATGTCTACGGTCTATTCGCAGGTACTCCGGACGGTACGACCTTGAGGTGATCGTGGTGGACAACGGTTCCAAGGATGAGAGCCTCGGCTACCTGAGGTCCCTGCGCTGGATTCGTCTGATCGAGCGGCCCGAGGAGGGCAATGCCAACTGGCCGAACAACGTGTTCACCGCGTGGGATAGGGGGGTACGAGAGGCGACGAGCCCGTTCTTTGTCACCCTGCATTCCGACGTCTTCGTTCTGGCCGATGATTGGCTGGATCCGATGCTTCGGGCGATCCAGGCGTCCGCCGAGGTGGCTGCGGCCGGGGCGTGGAAGCTGTATCTCGAAAACCCCCTCTACGCCTTCTCCAAACGGGTGACGGGCTATGCCACGGGCAGGGTCAAGGCCCTGCTTGGCCTCGGTCAGGAGGTGGAATGGAGGCAGGGCCACTATCCCCGCGACTACTGCGCGATATACCGGCGGGACGTGATCCTCGACCATCAGCTTCAGTTTCACCCCTTGCATGGAAGAGGAGGCGGCCAGGGCAGGGGGGGAGGATACGCCATAGCCAGCCAGATATGGGACGCCGGCCTTGAGACGAGGATGGTTCCGCTCCACCAGATGGCCGCCAGGGTCATTCACGTGGCCCATGGTACGGCGGGACTTGTGGGCCACGGCCCTCTGAAGCACCGGCGCAGGCAGCGGAGGATCGAGCGTAGGGTCGAACGAATACTCAGGCAACCTTGGGTCCGGCAGTTGGAGGCGGATTCGTCGCTCGATGGGCAGGAGCCTACGCACTGAGCCGATCTTGCTGGCCTGATATCCGGGCGAATACCCTTGTGCAGGATCGAAGGTCTCGCCTATGATAAGGGCACGCCAGCCAGCTATCTGAGGACATGCCTGGCCTTCGGGGGCCCAATGGAGCATGGACTATGACGGAACGTACAGAGGCAATGAACCGAGCGAGACAGGGCGTGGCGCCGCTAAGACAGGGCAGACCGGCCCGTCCTGAGACGAGGGATCTGCGGGATAGAGGCGGCCCCGAGGCCCGCGGCACTGTTGAGGTCTACAGCCCGGGTCGGCTCTGCCTCTTCGGCGAGCATTCGGACTGGGCGGCTGAATATGGGAGGCACGCGGGCTATTGCATCGTGGTGGGGACCGACCAGTCCATCAAGGCGGTCGCGCAGCCCAGTGAGGTGTTCAGGGTCGAGACGATCATCCCAGACCCGATGGGCCGCTCCAGCGGTCGCACCCGCCAGATGTCGTGTCCCTGGGAGGAGGAGTCGCTGAAGGCGGCCGCCCTGGATCAGGACGAGTTCTTTCGGTACTGCGCAGGGGTGGCCCATGAGATGATCCAAAGCGGACACGGGACCGCGGGCCTGGACCTCCGGATTGGGGAGATGGAACTGCCTTTGAAGAAGGGGGTGTCGAGCTCTGCCGCGGTGTGCATCCTTGTGGCCAAGGCCTTCAACGAGTGTTATGGGCTCAATCTGCTGCCGCATGAGCTGATGGAGATCTCCTATAGGGGCGAGAGGTTCACGGGCAGTCAGTGCGGTCGCATGGACCAGGCCTGCGTGTATGGCAACGTGCCTGTCCTTCTGGTCTTTGAGACGACCGGGGCCATTCGGATTGAGCCGGTCTTCGCCAGGCGGACGCTGCACCTGTTCTATGTGGACTTGGCTGGCACCAAGGACACGGTGGCCATTCTCAGGGCCCTTCACGACGGCTACCAGGGGGATCAGCGACTTCAGATCGCCCTGGGAGTTAGGAACGAACGGACCGTGCGCAGGGCCTTCCAGGCCATCCAGAACGGCAGTCCAGAGGAGGTGGGGGCACTCATGACAGAGGCCCAGAAGGCCTTTGACGAGGATGTGGCCGTGCGTTGCCTGCCGCAATTGGCCTCACCGTTGCTCCATTCGGTCCTGGCCCTTTCGGACATCCAACCCCATGTCTGCGGTGGCAAGGGGGTTGGAAGCCAAGGGGATGGGACTGCGCAGTTCATAGCCAAGAGTGAGGCGGACAGGGACCTGGCCACGCAGAAGATCGTCCAGGCCTTTCCGCAGATGCGGTGTTTCCCTCTGACCATCCCCGGGCGCGGCGAGTGACGGACCGGGCAGAAGGGGCCTGGGAGGGTCCGCCCTTGCATACTCCCAGATCTGCGTCCGGCAACTTTCCGGTTGCATATGCGCGGCAAATGATGTAAAAGGGATGCCTTAAACCAGATTCGACTTCGCGATAGGGGTGTCTGCCTGGTCTGGAGGCAGACGCTACGTGAGATGTGGATAGGGCTGGCCCATGGCACGGTATCACGGTCAAAAGGCCTTGTATGAGGTGATGCACAAGACGGGGCTCAAGCCCGCGGGCCCGGTGGAGCCGGTCCGGCCTGCGATTGTGTCGGATCCTCAGCAGGAGGCTACGGGTCCGGCGGTCGACGATCCGGGTCCGGAGCAGATGCCGCCCAGTCCTGCTGTGCGGTGGCGCCAGCCCAGATGGATCCAATTCAATGCCGGAAGGGTTGAGTTGACGATCCCGTATCCGATCGCGGTGGCTGGGGTGTTGGCCCTGCTCCTGATCGTCTTGTTGGCGTATCGATTGGGCCAGCGGTAGCGGCGGCAGGAGATGGGATACAAAGACAAGGACCGTGTGGATAGGATTAGATAGGAGAGCAGAGTCATGTCTATAGACAGATCCCTGAAGGTCAAGGCGGCACTGAGCCGGCATCGGAATGTCCTGTCCAGGGCAGAACGGATCGAGCTTCTGAAGGGCGACGGCCGGTGGAACGAGGAATCCCATGTGACGGGGCTGCCGAAGGTTGCCCACCGTAAGGGCAGGGCAGGTAAGGGGTAAAGTCTCACCACCCTTGGATAACGTGACGCCCCCGGTCTGTTCGCCGGGGGTTCTTCATGCGCCAACACAGCGGGATCTTGGTTGCTTGGCGAGACGGGTCCGGTTTGTGTCGCTGCTAACTGGTCTCCTGCAAAGGACTTCCTGCGTGATGCCGGCGACTCGCTGCGATCAGGGACAGAGAGGGCGAGCAATCGGATTGAAAAACCAAGTATCATCTGCTATAGTAAGGTTTTACGGCGGAGATGAGAGGTACCAGAGGGATCGGGTAGGAGCTGCCAAGGACGCACCTGAGGTGGGGGACAAGGCTATTGATGAGGCGACTTATGGCAGTTCTGGGGCGGCCGACGGATGTGGGGGGCGATGAGACCTGACCCAACTCAGCTCAAGGACTGGCAGATCGCCGAGGCGGCCGAACAGTCCATGAAGCCGATCGGTCAATTGACCCGGGAGATGGGGCTCGAACACAGCGAGATCCTTCCGGTCGGTCACAGGCTGGCCAAGGTCGATTTCAGGAAGGTCCTGGCCAGGCTCGGGGATCGCCCGACCGCCAGGTACATCGATGTGGCCGGCATCACGCCCACGCCCCTGGGTGAAGGCAAGACCACCACCACGATCGGCCTGATCCAGGGTCTGGGAAGGCTTGGGCTTCGCGCCACCGGCGCAATCCGCCAGGCCAGTGGAGGACCGACCTTCAACATCAAAGGGACGTCCGCCGGCGGGGGGCTGTCGCAGTGTATCCCTCTGGGGCCGCTGTCCATCCGCCTGACCGGCGACATCGACTGCGTTACCAACGCCCACAACCTGGCTATGGTGGCGTTGACTGCCCGGATGCAGCACGAGCGGAACTACGACGACAGCCAACTGGCCAAGCGGGGACTCCGCAGGCTCGACGTCGACCCGGATCGGGTCCAGATCAAGTGGGCCATGGACTTCTGCGCCCAGGCCCTGCGCCAGATCCGCATCGGACGCGGCGGTATCCGGGATGGATTCGAGATGGACTCGGGCTTTCAGATCTCGGTATCCAGTGAGGTCATGGCCATCCTGGCGATCGCCCAGGACCTGGCCGATCTCCGCCGGCGGATCGCCAGGATGATCGTGGCGTATGACAAGCAAGGCCGGCCGGTGACGACCGCAGACCTGGAGGTCGATGGCGCGATGGCGGCCTGGCTGGCCGATGCGATCAATCCCAACCTCCTGCAGACGATCGAGGGCCAGCCGTTGTTTGTGCACGCCGGGCCCTTTGCCAATATCGCCATCGGTCAAAGCTCGATCATCGCCGACAGGCTGGGGACCAAGCTGGCCGACTATCACGTGACGGAGAGCGGCTTTGGCGCAGATATTGGCTATGAGAAGTTCTGGAACATCAAGTGCCGCCTGTCGGGCCTGGTGCCGGATGCGGTGGTGATTGTCGCCACGGTGCGGGCCCTCAAGATGCACGGCGGAGGCCCTGCGGTCAGACCGGGGTTGCCCCTCAGTGGCGAGTACACCTCGGAGAACCTGGCCCTTGTGGAAAAGGGCTGCGACAACCTCTTGGCCCACATCGACATCGTTAAGGCCAGCGGTGTTCGACCCGTGGTGTGTATCAACCGATTCGGCACGGATACGCCCGCGGAGCTCGAGCGGGTCCGCAGGATCGCCGAGCAGGCGGGCGCCCTGGCGGCCGTGTCCGAGCAGTGGCTCAAGGGCGGAGAGGGCGCGATCGAGCTGGCTGAGGCCGTGGTCCAGGCCACCCACGAGAGGCACGCCTTCCGCTTCCTCTACGACATCAAGACCCCATTGAAGGAGCGGATCGACCTGATCGCCCGCAAGGTGTACGGCGCTGACGGCGTGACCTACACCGACTCCGCCTTGGCCAAGGTCCAGGCCATCGACGATGACCACACCAACGGCGATCTCGGCACCTGCATGGTCAAGACGCACCTGAGCCTTTCACACGATCCGGACCTGAAGGGCCGGCCCCGCGGATGGGTCCTGCCGATCCGCGACGTCCTGATCTACAAAGGGGCGGGTCTGGCCGTGCCCGTGGCGGGGGACATCAACCTGATGCCCGGCACCGCCTCAGACCCGGCCTTCCGGCGCATCGATGTAGACGTCGAGACCGGCCGCATCCGGGGACTGTGACCGGAGAGCGGACAGCGTTCAGCGTCAAGCGTGCAGGGATCAACAGCCACAACACGACTGAGCTCACAGCGAGGCCGTTTCCTCTTCACATCGCACGCTTCCTGTGTCTCCGGACCGTTCGACGCTGTACGCTCCGCGCTCCGGCCGCTATAATCTGCGGCAAAGCACGTGATAAGGAGTCAGGCATGGGTGCACGGATTATCGACGGCAGGGAGGTGGCCGCCCAGATGCGGGCGGAGTTGAAGGAGCAGATCGACCGGCTCAAGGGTGAGGGCATTGTGCCCGGGCTGGGGGTCGTCCTGGTGGGAGAAGACCCGGCCTCCGCGTCGTATGTCACGGGCAAGCAAAGGGCCTGCCAGGAGGTCGGCATCTACTCAGAGGATCATCGCCTCCCTGCCAGGACCTCACAGAAGGACCTGCTGGCCTTGATCGCACGCATGAACGTAGATCCGAAGGTCCACGGCATCCTGGTGCAAACGCCGCTGCCCGGGCATATTGACGAATCCGAGGTGCTCCTGGCCATCGACCCTGCCAAGGACGTTGACGGGCTTCATCCGGTCAACGTCGGGAGGATGGTCACAGGACGCGATGCCTTTCTGCCGTGTACGCCGCATGGTGTGGTCCACCTGCTCATCCGCAGCGGGGTTGCGATCGAGGGCGCCAATGTGGTGATCGTCGGGCGCAGCATCCTCGTGGGCAGGCCCCTGGCCAACATGCTCATCCAAAAGGGCAAGACCGGGAACGCCACTGTCACTGTCTGTCACACCAAGACCAGGGACATGGCTGCACATACCCGGCAGGCCGATATCCTCATTGCCGCTGCAGGAAGCCCTCGCATGATCACGGCCGACATGGTGAAGGAGGGCGCCGCGGTGATCGATGTGGGCGTCAACCGCGTGGCGGACCCGAGCAAGAGGACCGGCTACCGATTGGTGGGAGACGTGGACTTTGAGGCTGTCAAGGAGAAGGCCTCACTGATCACGCCTGTGCCCGGCGGCGTAGGGCCCATGACGATTACCATGCTGTTGTACAACACCGTCCAGGCGGCCACGCGGCATCAGGCAGATACGGTCAACAGGGGATGACAGGCGGCGCCCGGATTCGAACCGGGGAATAACGGTTTTGCAAACCGTCGCCTTAGACCACTTGGCTACGCCGCCGTGTGTCGTCGGATGGCCTCCGGCGATGACGCCGCTAGTGTACAGACGGGGCGCACGGCCTGCAAGGGAATTCAACGGTTAGGACGGGTGGAGACTTCAAGGGATGGGAGGGGGGTGGTCAGGGCACAAAAAAACCGTCCGAGTTGGCGAGTCTGTCTAGGACGGTTGACAGGTCGTGTACCTATGGTCGCAAGGCACCGCCTCAGTCGGCCTTGGGTTCTTCCTTGGTGGGTTCGGCCTTGGCCGGCTCCGGTTGGCCTGGCGCAGCTCCCTCTTTGGCCTTCTTCTCTCGTTGAATGGCGTCGTAGATCTCTCTCCGGTGGACGGCTATGCACTTGGGGGCCGTGATGCCCAAGCGGACCTTGTCCCCCCGGACATCGACGATGGTGATTTCCACCTCATCGCCGATCATGATCGACTCGTCTTTCTGTCTGCTTAGCACCAACATGGTGAACTCCTTTTTTGTTGGTCGGCCTCGTCGGGCTATCTGCCCTCTGCCATTGTCATCCAAACGATCGTCTGTACGGCGATCCGTTCCACTCTCACATCGGTCAAAACCCCTAAGCGATTTACCAGGCGATCCACAAACACACCTATATTTCGGCTAATTGATAGACCGAGACCAAAGAAAACAGATTCTGTGGGGATGATCCCGGCAGGTTACCGGACGTTTGGTCGGCAACTGCCGAAGCGGTAGGAGGTTAGGCAGACCAGCCTGCGGAGCATGGGGTCTGGTCTAACGTGCCGGATCAGGTCGCAAGATGCGTGCGCCAGTATTCGAACCGGACTGCCATCCAGTATCCGGCTGTAGCCCCCAGGGCGCCAAAGGCCACCATCTGGACCGGCAAGATGGCCAAGACCGGACTTGGAAAACAGGTGGCAGGGTAGTATCGCTCAACGGTCTCCATCATAGGGGTCCTGGCATAGAGGCAACTAGCGACGATGGGCAGCGCTGCACTGGCCGCAGCACCCACAAAGGGGCCCAACCGAAGGAGTCTCCCGGTGACGAAGCCGGCGGCCCCAAAGCCGACCATCGCGGCGAAGGCGATCTGGGCTGGAGCGGGCTGCGCTGGCAGGGCGACCCCTGTCAGCCGCGTTCCTTGGGCCAGTACAGTGACGACTACGTGACCTATGGTCAGGCCGAGCAGCAGGCCGACGATCCAGTCCAGGGCCGCCTTGGTTTTTGGCCTGGAGACCTGCAAGGGATCGCGGTACAGGGGGGCGGGTAGCAGCCTTGAAGCGACCCATAACCCGGCCAGACCGGCACCCACCAGGACGAGCCAGAATAGCGAGTCCCACCGTAACAGGGCATAGACCCCCAGCCTCTGGGGTACATCGGGGCTCCTCTGCATGAGTCTGAAGACCTCGCCTGAGCGGATGCCCCAGAGCGCCAGAGCGGCCGGCACGGACAGCACGCCGATCTGGTGTCCATGTGGCCAGGCCAAAAAGTAGGCCGCAAAACCGGTGAGGCCGGAGAGCACGATCAGGACGAGCATCTCCTTCGGCTGGATACTGGACGCAGAAACCACGCCCAGCGGATCCGCCGGCGCCACCAGCGGCCAGGCGCCAAGACCCAATCCTATGGCGCCAAGGGCCAGGGCCGCTACAATCCGCAGTTTGGTCAGCCACGATAGTTCCACGAGGTCGATCCCCTTATTAGGCCCATAGCTTACCTGTGGGTCTGCGGTGGGTCAATCGAATTGTCTTGGATCGTTCCGGCGCAGGGCCTTGGGCAGGGTGGTTGACTTGGTGTAGGCATCGTGTCGCACGATGAGTCCTTGCCACTGGGACCGGCCCTCTCGATCACGGCCCCGTCTTCCATGATAGGTCCGGAGGACTACAGCTCCCACATGCCGTCCGGACGCACGTGCAGGACCCCGGTATCGCGATAGAACTCGAGGGTCGCGGCTGCGTAATCGGCCAGGGCCTTCATGGCCTGGTCCCGGGCGTCGAACAGGTCCTTCTGTGCCTCCAGCACGCGACGGGTAGGGGCTTGTTCGTACTTGAGGAGAAGCGTCGTGTTCTGCACCCGTTGCTGGGCCAGATCCACGCCCTCCTTGTAGATTCGGTACCGCTGGGCCGATTCCTTGAGCTTGCGGTAGGACTGCCGTACCTCAGCCGTGATCTTGTCGGCGGTGAGGTCGTACTCTCGCTTCTGCTGGTCGACCGCGAGTTGGGCCAGCCTGTACTTATTCTCCCTGGCCACATCCTGCTCAAACGGGAGTTTCCCCTCCAGGCCCAGGCCGACGTCGGTCTGGTAGGGTTTGAGTGTCTTTCGGTCTGCGCGGCGGTTGGAGGGAACATCAGCGGAGGCCACCAGATTCAGCTCCCCTTGCATACGGTCCTTGGCCACACCAACCCTCCTCTGGGCGTCGATCATCCGGTCGGCCTCATTGGCAAGGTCCAGGCGCCGGGCCATGGCCGTGTCGATGATCTCCTTTTCGGTCAGCTCCGGACAGGGCAGCGGCGAGGTCTTGATGGCCTGCAACTCCTTGGGGTCGAGTTGGAATCGGACCGTCGGAGGGACGCCGAGCTTGAGCTTGTATTGGTCGAGCATTTGGTCATACTCGCGTTGGGCCTCCAGGGCGATCTTCTCAGCCTGGAGGATCTCCTGACGGATGCGGTCTGCCTCATAGGCTGGGATGTGGCCCGCCTGAGCCAGAGGAGCGGCGATCTTCAGGAGGTCCACGATCGCCTGGTGATTGGCCTGGGTGCTCTCGACGTGGTCCAGGAGGACCAGCATGTGGTAGTAGTCGCTGATGACCGACACGACCAGGGCCTTGCGGAAGTGGTTGAAGGTGCGGACCTCATACAGCACGTCGCGTTCGGCCTGAGTCAGGCCCTCCATCACCACGTCGCGGCTGCCCCCCCGCAACAGGGGCATGACCACGGTTGCCCCTAACACGGAGGTCAGGCCTCCCCTCAGATTGCCGGTGAGTACCTCTTCCCACGCCTGCGCGAGCTTGGCGCTGATTCGCGTCCCATTAGCCAACATGCGATTGAAGCCCACGCCCGCCTCCCCGCCCAAGACGTCGTCTTCACGCTTGCCTTTGTAGCCCCCTCCACGCTCAGCGTGATATCCGGCATCGAAGAGACCGAAGGTGTTCGGTGCAAACTGGTCCCTCGCCAGGCGAAGATCCAGGGCCTTGGCGTAGAGGGCCTCCCTCCTCTTCTGATAGTCGCGGTTGCGGGCCGTGGCCAGGGCCACGGCCTGGGGCAGAGTCAGGGTACCGAGTTGATCCGGCAGGGGCTTCTCGACCTGGACGTCGTTGGGTGAGGGCGGGACGTCACTGACCCGATAGTTGGCCTTCGGGCCGAAGTCGTCCTTCCATTGGCGGTCGATGCTTCGATAGACCTCCTCGTCCATCTTGTTCTTGGGGTCACCCTGGGCGCAGCCGCTCAACGTGCAGGCGATCCACGCCCACACCAGCCCACAGCAACACGTCGTGATTCGGTAACCCCTCATCCGTCAACGCCCTTTTCTCAGCCGATCACCGGAGGCGATCTCACAACGCTGCCCCGCCCTTCGATGAGAACCCCCGGATGCCTACCTTCTCTCCGACCAGCAGGTTCATTTCAGCAGGTGCCTTGACCAGGAACGTTCGGCCCCATTGGGGAACGTTCGGATGCAGGCACAACTGCACGGGCAACCGCTCAACCATGGGCCCGACCGAGATGATCTGGCCGCGAGCGATCGCGGGAGGTGGACCGGGTCTGACCAGTTCGACGACCATTCCCTCACGGACCTGATCGGCCTGGCTTTGATCGATGTACCCCAGCACCTCAGTGGGATGCAGTTGGGTGATCCTCACGATGGGCTTGTTCGCGTCGGCCACGTCCCCGACGTCCATCGTGATGTGGCTGACGATCCCGTCGATGGGGGACTTCAACTCGAAGGCCTGCTGGGACCGCAGCAGCGACAGCCGTGTGGAGACCTCGTTCATCAGCTTCTCTTCCACCCCGATCTCCTTGCGGATGACCTCCAGGGCGTGGTCCACGGAGGGATGCTCCATGGTCATGGCGGAGAACGCGGAGCGACGGTCCTGGGCCAACTCCAGGCCCTTCTGGGCCTGCCCCAACAGGTTGTCGTTCTCCCGGATCGTGGTTTGGAGCGTGTCGTGCTCCATCTGGACCTTCTCCAACGCCGCTGGCAGGATGGCGTTGGCGTCGACCAGCTTGCGGTCTTCGGCGATGTTGTACTCCAGGACCTTGGCCTTCATACGGTCGGTCTCGATCTTGGCCCGCAGTTCAAGGATGCGGAGCCTGGCGTTGTCCTCATCCGTGGCAAATTGGCGGAGTTCCTTGGCACGGTCGCTCTCCCTTAGAGAAGCCTCAGCCAGGAGTTTCTCCTGGGTGGGTGCCAGTTGTGCAGTCAGGTGTTGGATCTTGGCAGTGACTGTCTCCAACTGCGACTTGAGGTCGCCTTCCGTGTCCTTGTTGTCAGGCACGATGTCCATGACCGCCACGGTCTGGCCGTGTTGGACCTGGTCGTAGAGCTTGACCTTGAGTCCCACGATCCGCCCGGTGCAGGTCGTGGCCACATTCAAGGTGCGGCCCTGCACCAGGCCGAAGACCGCGACCTGTTGGGCGCGACCGCAGAACAGGCCGACCACGGCCGTCAGGGTGAGCATCCAGACCACCACGGGTATCAGGTGGTGTCTGATCGAGCGTTTGTCCATCGGGTTCGACCCGTTCTTGCGTCCCATGAACGGTTAGACCTCCAAGATCTTCTCTTGCAGCGTCAGGTTGATGCTGTCAAGGCCGTTGACCTGCTCCAGCTCGGCCAGCATCTGTTCGTTTCGGCTGGTGTTGCGGACCAGGACCTGATAGGCGTACTCGGCGGTCCCGGCAATCCCCGCTTCCTGTCTGGACAGCAGGGTGAAACTCGTACAGAAGCGATTCAGGATGCCCATCACCGGGTGGTCCGGCTGAATCGGTCCCTTGAGGGAGAATCGCAGGAAGCCGTTCCGCGGTTCGTGGGCCCCAAAGTCGGTCAGGAAGAGATACACGATGATCGCACAGACAATGACGGTTCCCAGGATCGCCGTGGCATACCGGTGCGAGCCGGCGGCGAGGCCTATCACCAAGGTGCTGAACACGAAGGCGAGGTCCCGTGAGTCCTTGAGCACGTTGCGGAAGCGGACGAGGGCCAGTGCACCCATCAGGCCGAATGCCGTAATGATGTTGTTGCCTATGACCGTGATGACCATGGCCACCATGACCGTCAGGATGATCAGGGACTGGACGAACGACTTGGAGTAGGACAGGCCGCTGTGGGTCAGGTAGTAGACCCAGGCCAATGCCTGGCCCAGGACAAAGGCCAACAGGAGCGAGATGAACACACCTTGTATGGTGAAGGTCCCCGTCTGCAGTGGCGTTTCTTCCAGGACTTGCCAGAGTTTCTCCATTCGTCAATCTCCCAGCCTCGGTGCACAGAAGCCCAATCCACACGCCTGCTGGATGGACGTGGCGTACTTGGATACGTTCAACAGCAGCAGGTCCAGATCACGAACCAGGCTGTTCAGCCAGCCCGGGTAGGACCCCGTAAACTTGATCTCCAGGATGAAGCCTTCCATGGTCACGTAGTTGTACTGCCAGCCGGTGCCGGACATATAGACCAGCGGCTCCCGCGTGACCTTGTAGCAGAGCTGACGGTCGAAGGTGACCCGGACCTGGCTGTCGGCCTTGGCCTCAAAGGCCTTTCGCGCATAGCGGATCAGGGCCGTCGGCCTTGCCCCCAGCATACTGACGTACAACTGGAACTGGTCGAGGACGTCCTGGTCGGCCTGGATACGTACGGGAAGGCCTTGCATGGCCCTTGCCAGGTCCTGGTGTCTGACCTTGGCCCGGCCTTTCACGATAACCGTGTTGACCCGGCGTTTGACCTCGAAGAAGAGGGGATACTGCTGGTCGTCGCTATAGCCACGAATCCGGAGTTTGAACCGGTTCTTGTGCCCGGTCAGGGTCTCCCAACAGAGCTGCAGGTCGGTCGAATCCAGATACAGGCTTACGATCGGATAGTACCCGTCCGGCTGAAGCTTGCTGTACCGGTCGAGGGTCATGTAGGGTTTGACATATTGCTCAATGGCCTCGGCCTGGGCCGGGCTGATGATGTACTTCAGTTCGTAGCGACACCGCAGGGTGCGGTCCGTCTGCACGTCCGGCATGCTGACCGGGGGTCCTGCCTGGCTACTGGCGCCAGTTGCCGCCATGGGCGACGTATGTTCAACCTCCACCGTCTTCACATCGCAGTCCAATACGACCCAACGCAATTACCAAAAACCAACGCTCTAGAACTGGCTTGGCCCCAGATGGGTAACTGCCCCCTGTTCAGCACAACCCGAACGGCATTGGTATGGCCCGTTGTTGACTTGACCATTTTAACAGAATCTTCATAGCAGAGTCAAACTAATCTGACTAAGCCTCAGGCCCCGCAGAATCCCCTCGTTCCTTGGGTCCTGACCGATGCCGGGGAAACCTGCCGTTGGTCCATATTCAAGGACGTACGCTGCGTACGGCCCTCGGTTCATGATGAATAGGACGCAGAATATGGCCTCACGTTACATCATTTTTGGGTCTTGGTCGGGGAGACTGGATTTCGCTTGAGATGCGTGGCATCTCGGCGAGGCCCCTTCGGTGGGAACCAGCGACGGCCACCTGCGGTGTTCAGTCCCTGTTTCAAACGGGCCTTCGGCCCTAACGGAAAACGCCCCTCCACCAGGGAGGGACGTCTCCTGTTGCAGTCGGGGAGACTGGATTTGAACCAGCGACCTCTTGGTCCCGAACCAAGCGCTCTAAGCCAAACTGAGCTACTCCCCGAAATCGGGTAACGCACTATAGCAAAACGACCTAGCCATTGCAACTACAATAAATGCACGGGGTCGATGTCGATGGCCGCCTGCACAGCGGGCCGGATGGGTGCCTGGGGCCGCATGGCCGCAAAGAGCCGCTGCATGGTCCCGGAGTCCGGGGTCTGCACCACGATCTGGACCCTGTGATGCCGCTGGATTCGGCTGATAGCCGCGGCCATGGGTCCACGCACCTTGGCGCACAGATCGCATGCGGCAATCGTCAGGTCGATCCGCTGCCGCCACTTCTGGGCTGCATCCTCAAGCCTCTGGTAGGAGGGGTCTCGCAGGGTCACCAGGGCTAGTCGCCAAAAAGGAGGTAGGAGGCAGGTCTGGCGGTGTTGGATCTCCTCTCGTACAAAGCCCTCGAAGTCATTGGCCAGGGCAAACCGAATGGCCGGCTGGTCCGGGAGGAAGGTCTGGACAAAGACGGTCCCAGGCTTCTCTGATCGGCCTGCGCGACCGGCGACCTGGCAGATCAACTGGAAGGTCCGCTCGTTGGCCCGGAAGTCCGGCACATATAACGAGGTGTCCGCGCTGATGATGCCCACCAGTGTCACGTTCGGGAAGTGCAGCCCCTTGGCGAGCATCTGGGTCCCGGCCAGGACATCGATGCGACCCTGGGCGAAGTCCTGCAGGACCGTGTGATAGTCGCCCGGGGCCATGGAGTCGCTGTCGATCCGTGCCAAGCGGGCCCGGTGAAAGCGGGAGCGGACCTCCTCTTCTAGCCGTTGAGAGCCCAATCCTATCAGCGCCAACCGGGTCCCGCAGAGCGGGCAGTCCCTGGGCACCAGGGTCTGGGCCAGGCAGTAGTGACAGACGGCGTAGCCGCTCTCGATGTGTCGGCCGACCGCCGTGACCAGGCGGCTGGTCTGGGGCATCTTGGACTTGTGGAAGGTCAGCGTCACGTCGCAGTTGCGGCACCGCAGGGTGTACTTGCACGACGGACAGAACACGAAGTGGCTGTACCCGCGGCGATTGAGCAGCAGGATCGCCTGCTCTCTCCTGTCCAGCACCTCCTGGAGGCCCCTGGCCAAAGGCTCGCTGATCAGGCAGGCGCCGCTTCGAACGCCGGGGTCTTGTCGCAGATCGACCAGCCTCATGGCCGGCAACGGGAGGTCGTTGACCCGATGGGTCAGACGCACCCGCGAGAAATGGCCCTTGCCCTGGCAGTTGTGCAGGGTCTCCAGAGAGGGTGTGGCGCTGCCCAGGAGGCAGTGCGCACCGGCCAACTGGGCCCGCTTGATGGCCACGTCCCTGGCGTGGTAGCGAGGGACCGTGTCCTGCTTGTAGCTGGGCTCGTGTTCTTCATCCACCACGACGAGGCCAAGCCTGGGAAGGGGGGCAAACACGGCGGATCTCGCCCCGACCACCACCCGGGCCTGTCCTGACCGGATTCTCTGCCACTGGAGGTTTCGCTGGGGGCCGGTCAGCCCGGAGTGCATGACGGCCAGATCGGTGAATCGGCTGCTGAATCGTTGGAGCGTCTGGGTCGTCAAGGCGATCTCGGGCAGCAGGACGATCGCGCCTTGGCCGCGTTCCAGCACCCTGTGGATGGCCCGGATGTAGACCTCGGTCTTGCCGCTGTCCGTGACGCCGTGTAGGACGGTGACGCCGAACCGCCCGGACTCCAGGCCCCCGACGATGTGGGCCAAGGCATTCTGCTGGTCCTCATTGAGCCTGATCTCAAGTTCACCGGATGTCGACGAGGGCCTATCGACGGGCAGCGGCGGCGCCTCCAGCCTGGTCCGCCCAATGACGCGGATGACCTGACGGCCCGCCAAGTGTCTGGCCGGCACGAGGGTGCAGCCAACCTGGTGCAGGACCTCCTGCAGGGGCACGGCCGTGGCCTCATCGAGTGCCCGCAGCCGGGCCAGCACGGTGACGATCTGGGACTGCTTGCGGCCCTTGACCCGGTCGATTGCATCGCCGGCCTCTGCCGCCAGAAACACGTATCGCTCGGTCTTGACTCCAATGGCCCGCTTGACGGCCCCAGGCACCATGGCGGCCAGGACCTGTCCCAGAGGGCACAGGTAGTAGGTGCTGATCCACTTGGCCAGGGCCAACAGGTGGGCGTCGAGCAAGGGCTCCGGGTCTACGACCCTGGAGACGGCCTTGAGCCGGACGGGTCTTCGACGTCCGGGGGGCACCGCGAGGACGAGCCCCGACTCCGGCGGCCAGACGGCCACGCAGAACCCCGTTTGGGGCCGATTGCCCCTTCCAAAGGGGGCCTCCACTCGCTGGCCTACTCCAACGGGCCACAGGGCGTCCGGCACCCGGTAGCTGAAGGGGCTGTCGGCGCCGGTTTCAAAGGCCACATCCACGACGTGGCTGGAACCGGCGTTCTCGTCCTGGCCCGGCTCTGCGAACAGACTGCCTGTGTCACGATCTCGGCCCATCCGTGATGGCTCACAGCCCAAAGTGCCTGGCCGCCAGGGTCTGGATGTGTTCGCCGATCGCCAGGCAGGCCGTGGCGGCGGGCGACGGGGCGTTCAACACGTGGATGGCATTGCGGCCCTGCTCGACCACGAAGTCGTCAATGGGCCGGCCGTTTCGGCCCACGGCCTGGGCCCTGACTCCCGCTCCCCCTGGCCCGATATCGGCGGGTCCCAGGGCGGGAACGAGCCTCCGCAGTTGGCGCAGGAACAACTTGCGGGAAAAGGCCCTCGCGTATTCGGCCAGGCCGTATCGCCAGTTCCGCAGGAACAACTTCCAGGTCCCCGCAAAGGCCAGGGATTCCCGTGTGTCCTTCCAGTCGAAGGCCGTCTTGGCATAGCCTTCCCGCTTGAAGGAGAACACGGCGTTGGGGCCGCACTCCACCGAGCCGTCCATCTTACGGGTGAAGTGCACCCCCAGGAAGGGAAAGGCCGGGTCTGGAACCGGGTAGATCAGGTTCCGGACCTTGGATGCGCCCTGGGGCGACAGCGTGCAGTAGTCGCCCCGAAACGGGATGATTCGCATGCCGGCGTCGATGCCGTCGAGCCGGGCGATCCGATCGCTGTGAAGGCCCGCACAGTTGATGACGTAGCGGGTGCTGAAGGCTCCCTGGCGGGTGACGACCTTGGTGTAGAAGTCGTGTCGGTCCAGGCCGATGACCTCCTGGCTGGTCATGACCTGGTTACCTTCGTGCTGGTGTTGCGTCAGTTCAGCCAGGACCTGGGCGACGCGGACGAAGTCGATGATCCCCGTACAAGGGACGTGGATGCCTGCAATGCCGCGGCAGTCAGGCTCGATCTGCCGGATCTGCTCGGGACCGATCTTCGCAACACCTTCGACGCCGTTCTTGAGGCCGTTTTGGTGGAGGCTCTCCAGGCGGGCCAGTTCCCGTGGACGGGTAGCCACGATGATCTTGCCGCAGATCTCGAAGGGGATGCCGTGACGATGAGCGAATTCCGCCAATTCGCTGCGGCCCTGGGTGCAGGTCTTGGCCTTGACCGAACCGGGCTTGTAGTAGATTCCGGAGTGGATCACGCCGGAGTTGTGGCCGGTCTGGTGGCTGGCAACGGTTCGCTCCTTCTCCAGGACGGCGATGTGGATCTGGGGACAGCGGAGGCTCAGCTTGTAGGCGGTGGCCAGTCCCACGATGCCGCCGCCCACGATGATCACGTCGAAGTCAACCCTGGGTCTCATGCCGTCCCTTTTTTCTCTGGGCCCGTGTCGCCACTTTAGGGCCCGCGTAGAAATAACCTATCCATTTCCCATCTCATCTTCGGGCCACCTTGGGCCGCTCCTCAATCGCGAAATCCTCACCGTAGCAGGACTACGCCTCCGGTTTCGCTCAATCGATCGCATCCCAATCTGTCCCAAATCTGAGCGGCAAATGCACAGGTTATTTCTACGCGGGCCCTTATGCCCAGACCCTACCCGGCAGTCTGGCATGGCCGGGGTCATTATACCGTCAGACCCCCTGACGCAATACCCGTATTCGGTCCCCTGGACAGAGGATCATTCTTCTCTGTGACGCCCGCACTTGGTAGAATCCCAGGACAACGCATGGATCAGAACTGGAGTGCACCGATGTGGTCCGGATGTGCAATCGATACGGCGTCCCAACCGTGTGCGGGGCGTACACGCCCACGGAGGCGTTGGCCGTGCATGAATGCGGCGGGGATTTCGTGAAGATCTTCCCGGCAGGTGACCTTGGCCCTCGCTACATCAAGGAGTTGTTGGCACCCATGCCACAACTGGCCCTGGTCCCAACAGGAGGGGTGACGCCTGAAAACTGCCGCGAGTATCTGGCTGCCGGTGCTGCGGCAGTGGCCATCGGCTCCAGCGTCGTGAACAAGGAGGTATTGGCCCAACGGAACTGGCGTCAGATCACCCAGGCCGCCACCGCCTACGTGGAGGCGGCCCGGAGGGGCAGGGGCCGGTCCTGAATCCGGGGCCGGGGGCGGACCCGGGAAAGGGGTTCGCCAGAAACTACCGGGAGCTTCCGGGAATTCCTGTTGGCATCGCCTGGCTGCGACTTATAATGAAGGGCTTGAATTCCAGGACGGCTGTCGGGTCGGGAATCTGGGTCAGGGTTAGTAGGAGGTTCGCATGATCAACCTCGTCCCTACGAAGGTGTTTCTCACCAAGGGCGTTGGCAGGCACAAGTACAAACTGAAGTCCTTTGAGGAGGCCCTGCGAAAGGCCGGCGTGGCCCAACAGAACTTGGTCTCGGTCTCGTCCATCCTGCCGCCGGGCTGCAAGGTCATCAGCAAGGAGAAGGGCCTCAAGATGCTCGGGCCGGGCGGGATCTGCTTCTGCGTCCTGGCCCGTGCCGATACCGACGAGTACGGCCGCCTGGTGGCCGCGTCGGTTGGGATCGCGGTGCCCAAAGACAACACCAAGTGGGGGTACCTCAGCGAGGTGCACAGCCACGGCATGAACCAGAAGGAGGCCGCGGACTTGGCTGAAGACCTGGCTGCAGGCATGTTGGGGACGACCCTGGGCCTGGAGGTGGATCCCAACAAGGCCTGGTCAGAGAAGGAACAGGTCTACAAGTCCAGCGGCCTGATCATTCGAACCTCCAGTATCAGCCAGACGGCCGAGGGCCGGAGGGAACTGTGGACCACGACCGTGGCCCTGGCCATGTTCTTGTTCGACTAGGCCGGGTCTCCGGTACGGCGAGGTGTGCCCAGCCGAGGTCTCTCGTGAGGAACCTGCGACGCTGGGTCCTGCCTTGTACGGACCAGGGGGATAGAGACGATGGCGACGACGGACAGGCTCGTTTTCTTTCCTGACGCACCCGGTGACGCGGACCATTCCTCAATCGTGCTTGTCCCTGTGCCCTATGACGGTACCAGCACGTGGGGAAAGGGCGCAGACCGGGGACCCGATGCCATCCTGGAGGCATCGGAACACCTCGAAGGGTACGACATCGAGACCGGCACCGAGGTCTATCGCGAGGGGATCTACACCGATCAGCCCGTGGCTGGGTATGCCCGGCCCGAGGAGATGGCGGAGGCGGTCGGCACGCGGGTGGGCCAGTGGTTGGATCGCAACCGGTTCGTGGGGGTCCTCGGGGGTGAGCATTCGGTGACCATCGGAGCCGTGGCCGCCCACGCCGCCCGGTTTGCGGATCTGACGGCCCTGCAGCTCGACGCCCACAGCGACCTCCGTGACACCTACAAGGGGTCGCTCTACAACCATGCCTGCGTGATGGCCCGGGTCCGGGAGACGTGCCGGGCCGTGCAGGTCGGGATCCGCAGCATGGATATCGCTGAGAGGCAGCGGTACGGTGTCACGGACATCTTTTTTGCCGACGCCCTCCATCGCCGCACGGACTGGATCGATGAGGTGGTGTCCCGTCTGGGGCCGCGGGTCTATCTGACCATCGACGTGGACGTGTTCGATGGGTCCGTCATGCCGTCCACCGGCACCCCGGAGCCCGGGGGATTGTCCTGGTACGACGTGGTGGACCTGCTCGGATGCGTGTGCCGGAACCGCCAGGTTGTGGGATTCGACGTGGTGGAGCTGTGTCCCCAGCCGGGCCTTCGCGCACCGGATTTCCTGGCCGCAAAACTCATCTACAAACTGCTGAGCTACCGGTTCCTGCACAAGCAGCGTCCGGCGTAGGGCGTGCGGGGGCAATGCCGGACTCTGAGCGTCGAATGGAGGAGGCGGGGCGAGGCCCGTGGCCAATTGTTCCGGACGCTCTATTGGGGCGGTAGCCTCACTCCAAGGCCCAGTCTCACCTGCAGAATCCGGCGAGGAACCGGATCTTTTTTCTGGCCGGGCCCAAAAAAAAGTTCGGCTCAGGATCCGATAAAAGCCGCCCACCGTGGATGCCTTGAGGACTGTCGGCGAAGGGGAGCGTGACTGGTGTCACGGCCTGGCAAATGGCCTTGACCAGTCCACGCGAAAAGGCTACACTAGGCAACATATTGGAGCGGGAAGCACATAGGAGGGGGGAAAAGGAATTCCAAGTCAAGGGGTTGTATGGGGGTTTCTCTCTGAGCCGGATGATCTCGGGGAGATAGGATACAGGGGGGGATAACACGGTGAACATCTACACGCATTCCAGGTCTTCGTCGTTCTGGGCGTATGTCGCACTCTGCCTGGTCCCCGCCTACATCTTGGTCGAAGCGATTCGGATTCAAACGAGCCTGATGGCCGTCGGCCATTGAGCGATTACAGCCACCTAGGCCATCCGGCGTAGGGCTCCCGGGGGGGAGATTCACGGCGGCAGTAGGACTGCCGCACCAAGTCACGAAGTGGGGGTTGATGACCATGAGAGCACCGAAGATAGCGTGGGTATGGGGTGTCTCCACACTGTTGAGCCTGCCGTCGTGGGCGGCCGCAGAGGTCTCCCTGGGCACCGTGGACGCCAGATGGTCGGGTAACGGCGCCAATGACTGTGTCACCGTGTACGGCGGCGGGCAAATAGGTGCGGACGTGGTCGCAGGGCAATACACGCTCGACAAGACGAGCGGTACAGGCCTGGGAAAGACCTGGTCCAACGGTCCGCTGTCAGCCTTCTGCATCGAGTTGCAGGAGCCGGCCCCCACTTCGACCGTGACCTACGACGTCGTCCACCCAACGGAGGCCTACGACTCCCTGCTGGGCAAGACCCTGGGGACCGCCAAGGCCGGGTATCTCAGCGAGTTGTGGGGACGGTACTATGATCCGTCATGGGCCGGCACCGGGACGTTTACGAGCACCCAGAATGTGAAGGCCGCAGCCTTTGCGGCAGCCGTGTGGGAGATCGTGTACGAGGATCTTCCGCAGACGCCGCTCCAGTGGAACGTCAGCGTCGATGGCACTATCGGCACCGCAGGGTTCAAGGCACAAGGGGTCGATTCGGTCCTGGCCAACAGTTGGCTCCACAGCCTCGACGGCACGGGGCCCAGGGCCACACTGGTGGCGCTCACCAACCACGGAAGCCAGAACTACCTGGTGGCCGTGCCGGAGCCGGCAACGCTCGTGCTGCTGGGATTGGGGGGAGCGTTCAGCCTGGCGCGTCGCCGACGGAGGATCCGGGGCTAGCCGGGGAGGGCCGGTCCTGGTGCGGGCCTACGGTTCTGAGTGTCACAAAGGGGATACCCCGCGAGGGGTGCGGAAGAACAACTCGGTCGTATAAGGAGTGGTGGAATGGGCAAGTGGATGGTGAGCAGTATGGTGGTCGTTGCCTTGACCGTGCCGGGGATGGCGATGCCGGTCATTGAGTTCAGTCCCGGCTCGGCCAACGCTGGCCAATGGACCTACAACGGAGCCACGAAGGTCCTGAGTTTCGACCAGAACGTGACGGTTGACCAGGGTGCCAGCAGCAACAGTGATGCCCTGGTCGGGGCTAAGGTGTACCTGCCGTCGTTGAAGGTCAGCGGGTCGGACGGCGTGTACACGCTGACGCCTATAGGCACCACACAGATCAAGATCACCGACACGACGGGAACCAAGACCTACCTGACCGGGACCCTGGGCGTCGGGGATCTGAGCACGATAGGGACCGTGGCCGGCGGGTACACGCACTTTCAGAGCGATATCACCAAGGTGGCAGTCACCTCTGAAGGATCTGCCCTGGGATCGGCCGCCGTCGACATCATTACCAGCATGAGCCATCCGTCGTTGGACCTCCAGTTCTCCCTGGATGGGGGCAATGGGGCCAAGTATCACAGCTTCAAGAGCATGATCGACGGAGGGCATTCAGGCAGCAGCGGTTTCAGCGGCGCGATGTCGGTCCCTGAGCCGACAACGATTGCCTTATTGGGGATGGGTGGGTTGGCGTTGTTGCGTCGGTGCCGCAGAAAGTAAGACATTAAGCCCCCCTAGCTTGCAAGGAAGGATGGGCCACGGGAGCAATCCCGTGGCCCCAAGTTTTTCAGGGCCGATCATCCGCCGGATGAAGGCCCAAACCGCAGCAGGATCTGACCTTTCTGGAGTTGGAGCGACTCCAGTCGCACCCGTCTATTCCTCACGAGCAGCACCGGCTCTAACGCCCTGTCGTCCAGCAGGGCCGCCGCGATCCGGGTTCGGATATCCTCGGTATCCACCGGGACCGTGGCCAGCCGATGGGCGTACATCCGCTTGGCCATCATCCGGGCCAGCGGAGTCAGGCTCAAGGCGCCGACCTTGACCTGGGTCACGTGCAGGGCGAGCAGACCCTGTGGGTCGATCTTGGGCTCAATCCCGATCGTCACCACAAACGACGCGCCTTTGAGCGACGCCGTGCCCATCGCCACGATGCCTTCGGGCGAGAAGATCACGCTGAAAGCCGAGATCGCGGCGTCCTGCAGGGGATCGGACCATCGCTCAGATCCGATGGCTCGGTTGATCCCTTCCTCAAGGACGAGCAGGTCAAAGGGTCTGCGGGTCTGGGCCCCGTTGTACAGATCCGCGGACAGGCTGGTGAGGTACCTGTCCACGTGCTGCGGGTCATTGGCGTCCGCGTCCGACACCATGGGCTTGTAGGCGGCGGGTCGATGCAGGAGCAACCCGATCAGGACGATCGCGACGGTCAGATCGAGACTGAGCCAGATGAGGATCCGCCGCCAGCGTCTCCTGCGAACGGGCCGGACCGGATGCGAGTTTTGGATGCCACTGGCCATAGTGTCCTTTCTTAAGTCATTTTCCACCTTGCCCTGCGGCGAGTATCCGATTATAGTGTTTCTCCTCTTGGGTAGAAGAGACTTGTGGCAGCGTGGGCCATTCGTGAATAGCCCGGCCGCCGAGATGGAGCTTGAGGCCGGCGAGGGTGCCGGCTTTTAGGAGAAAGGTAAGGACAAGATGGCCAATCACTTTGGAGACCGTTTGTGTCAGGCCGTGAAGGCGAAGAAGACGGCGTTGATCGTGGGGCTGGACCCGGTGTACAGCCGATTACCTGCCGCGATCAGGGGGCATCGGCAGATGAACGATGAGTTCGACGCCGCCGCGGCCGTGGACGCCTTGTTGGACTTCTGCACGCAGACCCTTCGGATCGTGGCGCCTCAGGTGGCTGCCGTGAAGATTAACATCGCCTTCTTCGAGAAGTACCTGGGCGAGGGGATCGAGGCGTATTACGCCCTCTTGGCCGAGGCCGAGGCCCTGGGTCTGGAGACCATCGGCGACGTCAAGCGGGGGGACGTCGGCCATACGGCCGAGGAGTACGCGGCCGCGCACCTGGTCAATTCGGAGTTGGCGGGCCTGGAGGACACGGTGACACCCGACGCGATCACGATCAACGGGTATGCCGGCGCAGACGGCATCCGGCCCTTTGCCGACGTAGCCAACCAGCAGGGCAAGGGCGTATTCGTGTGGGTCCGCAGCAGCAATCCGTCGGCCGCGGTGATCCAGGATTTCGCTGACTCCAACGGCCAACGGATGTACGAGAAGCTGGCCGCGGTCGTCTCCGAGATCGCCTATGAGAAGGACCGGATCGGCCGGTCCGGGTACAGCAACCTCGGCATGATCGTAGGCGGCACCGGCCCCAAGGACACGGCCAATCTGCGGGATCAGTACGAGAAAGTCTGGTTCCTGGTCCCAGGCTACGGCTTCCAGGGCGCCTCGGCGACCGATTGCATTCGGTTCTGCAAGGCCGACGGGACCGGGGCCCTGGTCACGGCCTCACGGTCGATTCTCTACGCCTACGAGACTCCCCAGTACCGGGACAGCATCGGAGACAACTGGAAGAAGTGTATCGAGCAGGCCGTCCTGGACGCCAAGGCCGACCTGACCAAGGCCATGGAGAGCAAACTGTAGTCGTGGAGGACCGGGGATGACGCCTCATCCGGCGACAACGGGCAAGGCGGATGCTCGCAACCGGAGTGCGGCCGCGCCGACGCTGCTTGATCGGATGACCCGTCGAGGCATGGCCGGCAAGACCGTCCTGGTCATGGGTCTGGGCCGGTTTGGAGGCGGGACCGACATAGCGAGGTTCATGGCGTCCGAGGGGGCCAGGGTGGTCGTCACGGACGCGGCCCCGCCGGGCAAGCTCGTCGATTCGGTCAAGGAGTTGGAGGCCGTGGCGGGCGTCGAGTTCCATTTGGGCGGTCACCTCGAGGCCGACTTCCGGCAGGCCGATCTGATCGTGGTCAATCCGGCGGTACCGGATACGAGCCCCTTCCTGGCGATCGCGCGTCAGCACGATCGACCCATCACCACGGCCATGAACCTCTTCCTTCAGTGGTGTCCGGCGATGCTGGTCGGCATCACCGGTGCCAACGGCAAGAGCACCACCGCGGCGCTGGCTGCACATCTGTTGCTGGCCGGCGTGGGCAGCCCGCACGTCTCCTATCAGAACGTCTGGCTTAGCGGCAACATCGGGAACGCGCCTCTGTTGGGCCTGCTGGACCGGATCGGTCCCCGGGACCTCGTGGTGCTGGAGATGTCGAGTTTCCAGACCGAGAAACTAAGCCAGATCGAAAAGGCCCCGAAGGTGGCGGTGTTGACGAATCTGACGCCGAATCACCTGGATCGGCACGGCACCTTTGAGGCCTACTGCGCGGCCAAGGAGAACCTCTTCACCTTTCAGCCGCTGGACCCCGAGGACCCGGCCTTGTCCCTGTTTTGGGCCGATGATCCGGTGGGGCGGCAGTGGCTCGGCAAGTACAGCGGCCAACGGGGGCGGATCTGCCGGACCTTCTCGTCCGGGGACGTGCCCGAACCCATCCGGCGGGCCTTCGGACTGCCCGGGTTGGCAAACCTATGCAACCTGGCGGCCGCCATGGCCGTTGCCCGGCATTTTGGAGTCAGGCCCCGGCAGATCGAAGAGGCCCTTCCAGGCTTCAAGTCGCTGCCCCATCGGCTGGAGCGGGTGGGCGAGGTCAGGGGGGTACGCTACTATAACGACTCCATCGCCACCACGCCCGAGAGCGCGATCGTGGCGTTGATGGCCTTCGACGAGCCCAAGGTCATCATCGCCGGCGGCTCGGACAAGGGCGTGTCCTACGACGCCTTTGCCCGGACTGTGGCCCAACGCGCCAAGGTCGCGGTCTTGATCGGGAAGACCGCCCAGGCGATCGGCCAGGCCATCCAGGCATGCCCCGACAACAAGGCGGAGGTCGTGTTTGCCCGGACCTTTGCGGAGGCCGTGCAAGTGGCGAGCCGGCACGCCTGCCCCGGCGACGTGGTGTTGCTCAGCCCTGCCTGTGCCAGCTACGACATGTTCGACAACTTCCAGCAGCGAGGCCTGGAGTTCGCCAGACTCGTCCGCGAGTTGGCCGACACCAGCGTAGAGCGTAGAGCGCAAAGCGCGAAGCGTAGAGCGTAGAGCGTAGAGCGTAGGGCGCAAAGCGTATCCTGTCCCGCCTGTCGCGAGAGGCCCCATGAGACTCCGCCGTTGTGCGGGCGGCATCCGAGACACCATGCCCTGGTCCTACGCTGTGTCTTCCGTTATCGGAACCGCCGCTGCCTGAGCTGAGACAGCGTCGAGGGGAGAGGCCCTCTTACCTGCAGCAGGACCGGCATGACTTCGCGTCCGTACGTGAAATCCCCTCTTTCTTGAGGAGATGCCTTAAGCACCGCCCCGTACGTGACGATCTGTTGAAAAAACAACAGGGTCGTTTAGGGGCAAGAGGTATGGACACAAAAGCATCGGGAGATCGCAGGTCAGAATCAAGACTTCGTTATCAATGGCCGGTGTGGGTCAGTGACGATCCTCGCAACGAGAGGATCATCCAGGGACAGATGGTGGATATTAACAGCAGGGCCGCCGCCTTTACCTTCCCCACGCGTGACGGCCAACCCTGGGTGCATCAGCGTCTGACCACGCGGTTCGGCGTGCCGCGGTACGGCCAGGAGGGGGCCTTCGACGTGGTGGACTTCATCCGTGAAGGCCACATCCATCGGGTCGAGCGACTCAACGCATCTGCCTGGAGGGTGGTCGTGCAATTCCATGAGCCGCTGCCCTTCAACCCGGCCCAGTCCATGGCGGGTTGCCCGGACCACGATCTTGAGGCCGTACCTGCCCTCGTCTGATCCTCATCCGCGATCGACGTCTGCTACACCTGGGGGCAGGGGGGCTGACCGTATAGTGCCCCCACACTGCCCAGTCGTGGAACCCGCATCGCCCGCCTCGTGTCACGCCCATCCAACAAAAAAAGCCGCCCCACACATCAGGGCGGCTTCCGGGAAGCTCAATGTCAGTTGTTCCGGTGGATCTATGGGTTGAGGTCTTGAGGCCCAGTGCCTGCAGTATCACCCATCTGGTCTCTGGGATGTGCACTGTCGTACACGCTCTTGAGCTTACGTGTGGTCAGGTGCGTGTAGACCTGCGTGGTAGACAGTGACTGGTGCCCCAGCAACTCCTGCACACTTCGCAGGTCCGCCCCGTTGTTAAGCATGTGGGTGGCGAAGCTGTGCCGCAGGGTATGAGGGCTGATCCCTGGGTCCAGGCCCGCTACCTTAAGGTACTTGTCCATCTTTCGCCGCACGCTTCGGGTGCTGAGTCGCTTGCCGTGCTTGTTGACGAACAACACGCGGCAGTCGAAGTTGCCGTTGCTCTGTGCCCGCTTGTTGCGGAATTCGATGTAGTGCTGGATCACCTGAAGGGCCGACGAACTGATGGGCGCTATTCGCTCCTTCTTGCCCTTGCCCCGAATGTGTACGACCTCGCTGAGGAAGTCCACGTCCTCCAGGTTCAGAGACACCAACTCGCTGACCCGCATGCCGGTGCTGTAGAGGGTCTCGAACATGGCGCGGTCCCTGGCGCCCAGCCAGTTGTCGGTGGAGGGGGTCTCCAGGAGCTTCTTGACCTCATCGTACTCCATGAACCGCGGCAGCTTCTTGTCCTGCTTGGGTGTGCGGATGGCGGTCATCGGGTTGCTGGCCACCTGCCCGGCCTTGACCAGGTACTTGTAGAAGCTCCGCAGGGTGGCGAGCTTCCTGGCGATCGTGGCCTTGGAGTACCCCTTCTCGTTGAGCACAACCAGATAGGCCCTGGCCTCATCGATGTCCACGGCCAGGAGCAACTGGTCCAGGGACACCTCGGTCTCAGTGGCCACGGCTGTGGCCGTACCTGATCCGTCGCCGAAGTGCCCGTACGCGGAGTGACCCTCGTCGTGCCCTTCGTGGAGGTGGCCCTGGCTGCGCCCAGACAGGAAGCCGCCAAACTGCACCAAGTCCGCCCCATAGCACTTGGCGGTATGCTCCGAGAACCGCCGCTCAAATCTGAGGTAGTTGAGGAATCGTTCGATCGCGGGGATTGTCTGTTCCATAATGATTCTACCTAATTACCTTGTTCCGAGGCCTTCCCTGGCGTTTGCTTTCGAGGCCACCTAGTCCTCTATGATTACGGGTACTAAACCTGCCCCCGCCCCCCGGGTCACGGGGCCGACGAAGGGGCGTCCTCACGAATCAGCTTGTCAGCCTGGCCGATCAGCGACTGGGTCAGCTTGAAGCTCAGCACTGCGGCGTCGAACCAGTCGAAGCTGGTGCGACGGCCCTTGGCCTGGTCGATCAGGGCGTCGAGTAGATCTTCCTCGCGTCCGTCCTCATACCGGAAGATGAACTTCTCAAGGCCTTTGTTGAGCACCAGTTGTCGTTGGATCTTGTTCATCTTTCCTCTTTGCCTTGCCAGACAGTCAACCGGCCGATATCCGTGAAGTGCCACACCACTTTTATCGGCCAATCACCCCATCTGCTTTAGATTCGGACCACAAAATCTTGGATCGAGCCAATGAAAAGTTATCCGACCCAGTGGAGGGTGCTCAAGAGGGGATTCAGGATGCGGTCCGGTAGAAGGTCACGCCGTCTCTGACCTCAGAGACGATCTGACGGGTCCGGACCAAGGCGTTGACGTGCGAGGCGGCCTGATCGCGGGTCACTCCAAGACCGGTGCATAAATCGTCCATCGTGCAGGGCCTGCGCCGCAACAGGGCCAGGAGATCGTGTGGCTTGATGGCGGTGCCGGTGGAGGCGGGCAGCGAGGAGACGTCTGCGATGATCTCGCAGTCGGGTCCCATCTCCGCGGCGATGGCCTGCAGTTGGGCGGCGGTGGGTCTCGGCACATGGGCATCGGCGGTGGGTCGCACAGCGGTGTTGAGCTGAACCTTGTCCGGCCTGACCCGTGCGATGAGGGCCTTGAGCCTTTGAATGTGCTCGGCTGAGGTATTGACTCCGGCGACAAGGAAGACCTCCAGCCAGATGGGGCCTCTGTACTGGGCGCGAAAGGCGGCCAGCCCTTCCACGACGTCCTCGATCGTGATATCAGGGTGTGGGCGATGGATCGCCTCGAACGTGGACTGGTCCGCGGCGTCCAAGGTGGGCATGACCAGGTCGGCCTTGGCTGCCTCGTTCCGGACGTCAGGCCGGTGGAATAGGGTGCCGTTGGTGATCAGGGCCACGGGGACAGTACTGAATGCCTTGATCCGATCGATGATCTGACCCAACTGGGAGTTGAGGGTGGGCTCGCCGGAGCCGGTGATTGTGATGTAGTCCGGCTGGATACCTTCTCGCAGACGGGACTCTAACTCAGCCAGCACCTCCTCCATCGGCACGTAGGGTCCGCGGTCCGCGGTCCTGAGAGTGGTCCGCCCGACCTCGCAGTACACGCAGTCGAGGGTGCAGACCTTGGCAGGCGCGATGTCCACGCCGAGACTTCGGCCCAGACGCCTGGAGGCCACGGGACCGAACACGTACCTACCGGCCTGCGTCACGCCCGCCCTCCTGTAGCGCGTCGAAGAGCCGCTGGCAGACCCGGATCGTCGGTTCCAGCCATGGCAGGGGCATGACGCACGCGGCGTCTGACTTGGCCTTGGCCGGGTGCGGGTGGACCTCCATGAAGAGGCCATTGGCCCCAGCGGCCACCGCTGCCCTGGCCAGCACTGGGGCCATCTCGGGTCTGCCTGCGCTGGCGTGGCCCAGGCCTCCGGGCAGTTGCGTGCTGTGGGTGGCGTCGAACACCACCGGGCAGCCCAGGGCCTTCATGGTCGGGATGGTCGTCATGTCATTGACCAGGCGGTTGTAGCCGAAGAAGGTGCCTCGCTCGGTCAGGAGGATCTTGTCATTGCCGCAGGAGCGGAGCTTCTCGACCACGTTGGTCATCTCCTCTGGCGAGAGGAACTGGCCCTTCTTGACGCTGATGGGCCTGCGTGTCTGGGCACAGGCCACGAGGAGGTCCGTCTGCCTGCACAGAAAAGCGGGTATCTGGAGGCAATCGACCACCTTGGCCACTGCCGCGGCCTGGTCAGGCTCGTGCACGTCCGTCATCACCGGCAGGCCCGTCTCCTCTCTGACCGCAGCCAGGATCTCCAGCCCCTTCTTCAGTCCCGGGCCCCGAAAGCTCTTGACACTACTGCGATTGGCCTTATCGAAGCTGGCCTTGAAGATGATCCCGATCCGGAGCCGTGCCGCGACATCCGCCAGGTGCCTGGCGATCTGAAGGCAGAGCCTCTGGGTTTCTATCACGCATGGACCAGCCATGAGAAATAGCGGCTGATCCAGGCCGATCGTGACGTTGCCAATGGTGAAACGGCTGTTCTTCGTATCCTTGCTCATAGGCCAGGAGTGTACCGCCAAACGGGGGTTTGGGCAATGGCGATTGCCTCCCGCTATTCGCCAGGGACTCGCCGGCCGGACGGGTTCAGCTTACTCACCAGCCCGGCCACATCCGGGCCTTGTGCGGTGATCACGTGATGGGCGTCGGTCAAGTAGTAAGACGGACACCAGATCAGTTTGCTGTTGAAAAAATGGGAACCCCGTGGTCATATTGCATTGATTACTTCGTAGTGGAAGATAGTGATATGGACGCGAAACAGTCATTAGAGACCCTGGCCAGGCTATATGACCTGGTGGATAGGCAGGTCAAGGTCCTGACGACCCTCCACGGCGACCGGCTCCAGTGCCGCCGAGGGTGCAGCAGTTGTTGCCAGGACGACCTGACGGTCTTCGAAGTGGAGGCCGCGAACATCCGCCTTCACCACTTGTCGATCCTGGCCGAGGCACAACCGCACGCCCGAGGGACCTGTGCCTTCCTTGATGGACAGGATGCCTGCCGAATCTATGCGGACCGTCCGTACGTGTGTCGCACCCAGGGCCTGCCCCTTCGGTGGATCGACGAACGGCCCGACGGCACGCCTGTGGAGATGCGGGACATCTGCCCGCTCAACGAGATCGGGCCGCCGATCGAGGTCCTGGACGAGGAGCACTGTTGGACGATCGGACCCGTTGAGGAGGCCCTGGCCGACCTGCAGGCCCAGGCCGACGGTGGCCAGCTCCATCGCGTGCGGATGAGGGGGCTGTTCGCAGAAGGCGGAAGGCAGAAGACGGAAGACGGAAGGGACTGACAGGGGGGCAACGGATGACCAGGCTGGCGATGTTGTGGAGGTCGGGGGTGGCCGGCCTTCGGTTGTGGACGGCAGTCTCTCTGGTGTCGGCGATGGGCGTGTCGGGTTGCCAAGTCGCGTCTGGCCACGGGTCGATCCAGCAACGCGTCGCAGGCCGGCACTTCCCGTCGGTCTTCCAGGCGTGGTCTCCATGCGAGTTATTCCCCCAGGAAGACAGGTGGCGGACCCTGGCCCGGCTGGGTCGGTCCTGGCCAGATGGGCCTGCACTGGAATAACCGCTACCCAGGCCTGGCCACCAGCCTTGATCCCAACAGTGTGGTCAAGGCCTTGGAGATCCGGCGTGCGTTGCTCGGTTACAACCCCAATCTGATCCTGGTCGCCGAGGTGCGTTGGCATGACGCCCCGCCGGACTACCTTCCGGAGGATCATCCGTGGTGGATCCGCGACCCCAACGGCCGCCGCATCCTTGGCTGGGAGGAAGGCGGCTTCCTCAAGCTCGCCTGCGACGACCCGACCTTCAGGGCCCAGGTGGCCATCCAGGCCGAGGCGGTGATCCGCAGCGGCGTGTTCGATGGGGTCTTTCTGGATTGGGCCAATGACCAGCCTCAGGTGGTAGTCGACCTGGCAGACCGCATCCGCATGCGGGTCGGTGATCAGGCCTTGATCATCGCCAACACCAACCACCATTACCATGCGGACCTGGCCGGGGCGGTCAACGGTGTGTTCATGGAGACCTACACGAACGACCTTCCCAACGACGAGGTTCGCCTGAGCGTCGAGCAGTACCAGAAGACCCTCAGACCACCGGCCCTGGTGTGCCTGGAGGGCTGGGGAGACCGCAACGACCTGCAGCGTATGCGGGCCTACACCACACTGGCCTTGACGTGCAGTGATGGCTATGTCCTGTACAGCGATCCCAATCCTCTGCCCACGGCCGATCACCTGCACAACTGGTACCCATTCTGGGATGCGGATCTGGGGACGCCGACCGGCCCATATGTCAGACGTCCGGACGGCGTGTACGAACGCCAGTTCAGCAAGGGCACCGTCCTCTACAATCACAGGGGCAATGGTCCTGTGCGGGTCGATTTCGCCAAGAAGGTCAAGCAAGTCTCCAGCGGCCAGGTCGCCACGACCTTCCAGGTCCAGGACGGCGACGGCGATATCTTCCTCAGGGTCGGCCGCAAGGGCGATCTGGAGGTCTCGTTCGGCGTAGGTATGATCAGGTAGGCGAGACCACTCGCTACGGCGGGGCGCCTGTTGTAGGGCGTCTGTGCCAGACGCCGGTCTGAATCGCCGCCTCACGAGCCCACCGAATCGCCGTCTCACGAACTCAACGAGTCGCCGTCTCACAGAGACGGCCTACAGGTGGTTTGAGGGCGGTCCAGGTCTCACTCGACACAGGATTCGCCAGATACGGGGGGCTGTCATCTCGCGCCGGCAGGGATGTCGGCGTGACGATCTTCATCGTTTTTCTGGGGGACCACGACTGGCCATGGTTGTTGACCTAATCCCGCTGCGACGCTACACTCCGACACCATGGTCAGTGTGGTGCAGGTGAGAGAGGGGCTGTCACGTCGAGCCGGGCTGATCCGGTCGGTTCCTGGGGGGCCACTTCAGGTATGCGGTCGTCCGTGAGCAACGCGATCCGCCTGAACTACCTGTTCTACGCCGTAGCAGGCGGATGCACGTATCCGTACCTGGCCCCTTATTTTAAGGAGGCCCTGCACGTATCCGACGTCCAACTGGGCCTGATCGTGATGATCCGGCCGCTCATGGCCCTCCTGGGTCAACCGTTTTGGAGTGTCATAGGGGACGGCAGCGGACGCAGGTCACACCTGGCGGCCCTCCTGCTCACCACGGCCGTTCTGATCTGCCCTGTGCTCATGGTCGCCAAGGCCCCAGCCGTGTCCCTGATCCTCTTTGCGACGTGGTCCTTCTTCAATGCCCCGATCAACACCCTCTCTGATAGCATTGCCCTCGACTATCTGGGCACTGAGGGCCGCACCCGATTCGCCAGCCTTCGGGTCTACGTGTCCATTGGCTTCCTCTTGGCCGTGGCCTTCATCGGATTCCTCTACGACCGCACGAATGTCGCCTGGCAGTTCGCGATCTTCTCCGGGTTCTCCCTGGTGGCCATCCCGTTCCTGTGGCAGATCCCTCCTGTGCCCGGGACCCCTCTGAGACAGGGTTGGCTGGCCCTACGCGTGCTCCTCCGCAAGAGAAACGTCGTCATCTTCCTGGCCGCCATATTCCTGGCAGAGACCGCCAATGCCATGGGCCAGGCCCTGTTGAGCGTGTACTGCATGGCCCTCGGCGCGGACAACGTGCAGACCGGCTGGGTCTGGGGCATGGGCACCCTGTGCGAGATCGTGACCATGCTCCTGTTCGCCAGGATCTACGCCCGGCTGGGCCTCAGGAAGATCCTCCTGATCGGCTTTGCCGCCGTGGTCGTCAAGTGGTTCTCCTTTGCCTACGTCCACACCTGGTGGCAGATCCTCCCCTTACAACTGATGCACGCCTTCACCCTCACCTTCCTGTACGTGGGGTCCGTCACCTTCATGGACATAGAAGGCCACCAGAGCATTCGGGTCACGGCCCAGGCCTTCTATACCATGTTCATCCTGAACGCGGCCAACGTGGTCGGCAGCATCCTGGCCGGATGCATCAGTCAGCGCTTCGGCATGCCCGCCATCTACCAGGCCAGCAGCCTCCTGGGCGGGGCAGCCCTGATCATCCTCGTTGCCTTTGTACGCAACCCTGCCCCGTCTCCTGATGAGGCCCTGTAGGCCGTCGGACTGTCGGACGGTGGGACAGTAGGACGGTAGGACGGTGAGCGGCGAAGCCGCTAGGGTCGGACGGTCCGTAGGATGGGCTTCAGCCCATGCGGATTTTGTAGGGCGGTTGTGCCAAACGCCATCCTCAGGATCGCCGTCTCTGCGAGACGGCGAGTGGAAACGCCTTCTGTCAGGGGCCTGCCACGAGTAAGTCGCCGTGTCTGCGGCCTTGAGCGGGTGGAAGCCGGATGACAGTATGCGGGGTCAAGACAGGGCTCGGGCATGAGAAGACGGTGGTAGGGGTGCGCCCAGAGAGCATCGCCATGCCGGATTTTGCGGCAGAATGACAGATTCTGACGGGAAGACACTCTAAACGGATGACCAGAGCTATTGAAATCAGATAAAGCACTTGGGTATCATGGGACGTGTACTATGCAGGAGCACAGTCTATGAGGTCATATGGGAAATCCCGGCATTGAAAGGCATTGGTTACATGAAAAGCGATTCTCCTAAGGTCAGACGGTCCTCGGTGGGTATTGTTCTGCTCACTCTGTTGATTTCGACACCACCCACCATTCTAAACGCAGATACCGGTGGGATGGTCACTGAGGAGGGATATTATACTTGGCCGAGCTATCATCCCACCTTGGCCTACGATTATCTTGAGGAATACGGGCCGCTGAATCCCCCTACCAACATGCTCACCGATGTGTCGAAAGTGGCGGGGTCCTATGCAGACGGATGGTGGTGTTTCATATATGGCCCTAACAAGAATCCCGAAGTCACCTCAGCGGACTGGATTCCCATGGTCAAGCGATTCAATGAAGACTTCGATTATATCACCAATGTCATGCGCTGGCCCCGAGACCTGCGCGCCCGCAATGGCTACTACAGCACCATTTACCTCTATGGTTCCGGCCTCAGCACGGACTCGGCCTCCAATACGGCGACCGGCGGATGGCAGAGTGCGGTCTCTTACAGAGGCCAATCCTGGCCTATGGTCTTGGCGTCCTATTACCCGGTGCATTGTTTCGACCCCGCTTATTCAGGCACTGACGCAGGGTATCAAATGGGAGCCATGATCCATGAAGGTATCCACTGCATCCTGTCGAGCATGCCCGGCTGCACCAAATCGGCCTGGTTTCAAGAAGGCGGCAACACCTGGCTGCAGGGCACCATGGAAGGCCAGCGATCCGGTGATTTCAGCAGCATGGGCTGGCTCAGTGCCGGCGCCGTGATCGCTCCCTTCATGCCCATTGAATGTTATTCGGGCTGGCTGCAGGACGACACCTTTGGCGGTCCCTCTGCCGAAGGTGTGAATCGTTACTCCAATGGCAAACAACTCTGCACCTGGCGTAATCTGCTGGGCGGCACGCAGTATGGGGAGTGTTTCCCACATGCCCTGGCGGTCATTCTGGGGCCCAAGAGTATTGCCTGGTTATGGCGGAACTGTAGTAAGAGCGGTCGCGTGCTCCAGGACATGGCCGAGGCGGAAGGTGGATTGGGTGAAGAACAAATGCGGCGCCTCATCCAGGAATACCGGGCACGCCAGGCCTTTTGCGACTTCGGCTCCTGGTCCTATGCCTTCATGCAATTGCTCAACAACAACTGGAAGGCAACCATCCACGCTGAATATGACCCCATCTGGATCAACTGCGCTCCGTGGACGGCGACGTGTTATGCCAAGACCACCGAATCGGGTAAGGAATTGATCCCTGAAGCCCGCACCCTGCCTGGCTGGTCGGGCGCCAATCAAATTCCGCTGAAGGTCAGTTCTCGCTATAGCACGCAGGCCACGGTCACGTTCAATCCCATTGGGAAAAACATGAGTTGCCAGTTGGTCTATCGCGACACGACCGGGAAAGTGCACTACGGTGTTCCGGTCAGCAGTGGTCCATGCAGCATTCCCTTCTCAAACGTGAAGAATGACGTCGTGGTGGCGGTGATCTGCAATACGGACTACATTTATCAAGGCGAGGCGACCCGCACGGCCAAATACGACTATACGTTGACCCTGGGCGACGGGGTATCTGGCAAGGCCGATATCTACACCGCATGGTATCCCTATTCCGCATCCAGTTATACACTGACCGCCTCTGCAGGTGCCCATGGGTCCATCAGCCCTTCCGGTGGCATTTCCGTGACTGCAGGCGGGACCCAGGATTTCAGCCTCACACCAGATCCCAACTATGCGGTTGAAAGTGTGGCGATCGATGGAGTGGACATCGGCAAGGTAACCGAGTATACGTTCACCCACGTGCGAGGAGATCACAGCATTGCAGTGACATTCGCTCCACTCAGCTTCCGTATCTGGGGCACCGGCGTCGGCGGCGGTTCGATTGATCCGTCCGGTGAGGTAGTGGTGAGTCCGGGATCGGATCAGACCTTCACCTTCATACCGAACAAGGGTCTTTCGGTCTGTGATGTCACCGTGGATGGAACCAGTGTGGGGGCCGTGGCCGATTACACCTTTACGGACGTGAATTCAGATCACATTCTTCGGGTTGAATTCTGCATAAGACGTTAGCCTCCATGGATGAGGCCCTGTAGGCCGTCGGACGGTGAGCGGCGAAGCCGCTACGGTCGGGCGGTGCGTAGTATGGGCTTCAGCCCATACGGACTGTTGTAGGGCGTTTGTGTCAAACGCCATCCTCAGGATCGCCGTCTCACAGAGACGGCCTACAATCCGTCGGAGGGCGGCCGAAGGTCGCGTCGGTGCGGGATTCACCGGGCAGGAGTCTATCATCGCGAGCCGACCACAGGTCGGCGTGGCGATCTTCCTCTCCCGGCCTCAGGTAGTCGTCTTGCCGTCTGGATCTCTACAGCCAGTAGTTTCCTGCTGGGCAGGATACGGCGATGGGGAATTGCGGGCGGTGTCCGTAATCTCCGCAACACCGTTGCGGATTTCGCAGACAGTGGCTGAGATTCTATCGACAGCGTCAATAAATTCCTGCCGCTGGATCTTCCCGACGATGTCGGGAAGATCCCATGAACAGATGGTAGCATGGGCAGCTCCGCTGCCCATGCGGACTCCTTGCTTGTGGGCGATTTTCCGGTCAGTGACCGGAAAATGTTGGAGGAGATTCCGCTCGTGGCCTCGGTCCGGTATGACTTGCGGGCAAGGGGGTTGCAGACGCGGAGAAGGCAGACGTAATGGGTCCAGGAGAGCGGGAAGGCATTTTCCAGTGCCTTCAGCCAGGAAATCCGAATCACCGATTCGGGTTTTGCGGCGATAGGATACGATGCGCCGGATTTCTGTATCAGCAAAAGCCGGGATATAGGCAGCCGCTCGGAGGGCGGCAGTGAGAAATCATGATGGGCCGCAGATTGCGCGGATTTTCGCAGATGGCTGGCGCCTTATCGCGTGGTCTGGCCCGTACGTGAGTCCGCTACCGGCGTCACGCTAACGTGCCTGTCAGCCTGCGGCTGCCAGGGGGTCTTCGGAGGGACCTGCTCTTCAAGTGCGATTGATCGCAGTTCTCACCTCGCCCCTGTACACCGGTAGCTCTTGGGAGTAACCTGAGCCCCTGTCATCGCGAGCTGCCCCCAGTTCGGCGTGGCGATTTTCATCAGTGCGCAAAAGAAAACCCATCGAGAGATAGCTTGCCTTACGGCAGAGGCCCGATGGGTATACCGAATACAGTATACAGACACGGCCTACTCAAGACAAGATGGTGGCAGGCGATGGCATTGTGGGGACGGTGTCCCCCAAATTCCAGTCGAGGATTCTCCCGACGAGGCCCGGAGTCTCTCAGAGGAAGATTTTATCGACAGCGTCGATAAATTCCTGCCGCTGGATCTTCCCGACAGCGTCGGGAAGACCTCATGTACAGATGGTAGGATGAGCAGTTCCGCTGCCCATGCGGACTCCTCTTTCTCATTGGCGATTGTGGCGACGGCGTCGCCACAGAATCGCCGATTGCCCCCAACGCTGGCGGCCGCAGGGTGGCATACGCCCCGGGCAAGGCGTCACCGATCTGAGGGTAGAGGCGGTAGAGATCGCGGTACCAATAGAGCCGGCTGCGATTGCAGTTGGGGACGGACAGGGCCGCCAGTCGCTGGGCAAGCCTATTGAAAAGCCCCTCGCCATATTCCGCACGGTCCTGTCCTCGAAGTTCGTATTCGTGAAAACATGCCCCAATGAGCCAGTTGCGGCACGTCAAGGCCACATTGACGGCGCGGAAGGCAGCGATCTGCGTCTGCCGATGGATTTCACCGATAGCCTGGGTCATCGCCTCAAAGTCCATTTCGCCTCCTTTGCCAGCGGTTGCTGGATTCTGCCCATGATCTCCGCGATGCGGTGTTCTTTTTCCAGGACACCGGCTGCCGGTTGTTCGGGCGGCTGGCGGGTGATGTGCTCCTTGGGCCGCGGGCTCCTGCGGCCGAGGTTGTAGCGTTCACGAGAAACTCAACATCTGTCTCGCGATGGAGGCGACTAAGGAGGTTCACCGCTACTGGGGGCCGGTTAAGGATGATCCGTCCTGCTTGTTCGATTAACATAGGGGGCTGTCTCATCGGTCTTCAAATGGATCGGTCTGAGTTTCCCGCTCGGCATACCGTTCATAGCTCTTGGCGAGTTCACGAATAGCCGTGGCGAATCGGTGATAGCCTGCCTGTTCTAGTGCGGTTGCCTTCTCGTGGTAGCGTGCCGCGATCTCCCGCTCCTCCTTGCCGGCGGTGAAGAAGTGGGCACCCCGCGTATTGAATAGTTGGAGTGTGAATCCCGATCGCATTTCAACAGCGTCTTTGGCATTGAGGGCTTCAGCGACCGAACGGTGAATCCACAGGCCGCCTGCGTCGGCTGGTGCGTAGGGGAGCACTTGGCCGATTTGGCTCATTGCGATGCCAACATGACCCGAGTCCCTAGTCCGTTGTCTGACCTCGGTAAGCCACTTGGCGAAGGCTTCGCCGTCGAAGGAGCCGTCGCTATTGATGCCTGGCACTGTCTTCCAGGCATGAAGGAGTTGGTAGACATTGCGAGCGGTGTTCTTTTCTTCTTCGGTTGACTGCCTGTCTGTATCTTTCTCTTTGTCTGATCGGAATGCCAAGCCGATGACCTCGCAGAAGAAGCTAGGATCAGAAGCTAAGCGGCGTTCGAGAGTCTTCGGTTCACCACCCAATTCGTGATCCAAGAGCGGAAGGTAGGCAACCTCGATTCGGAAGAGTGCGTTGGTATCAGTGTTCGGATTATCCTGTAGCCACTTGATTAGTTCGAGAAGAGCATGACGATCCAGGGCATCTGACTTCTCTTCCTCCTTCAGTCTATTTATAAGCGCATGTACTGCCACATCAGGCGGGAAAGCCATCTTCATATGAACTAGCCGGTCAAGGCAGCGTAGTGCCCCCCGTGGTCGGCCATGCAGGAGGAGCCTGTCCACTGCCTCCAACAAGTGGTCTTTTGCCCTCCAGGGATTCACCCTGGCTTGCTTCCAGTAGATTGCCGAGTCATCACCGAGGAGTGTCTCAGCCCGCCGCCATGCAGCCTGTTCAAATGGAAGGAGAGCGAAGAAAGTGGCCTTCTGCGCGATGCTCCAACCCTCCATCACCGTTCCATCCACCCAAGGCCAACTCTTCGTCCGGAACCTGCCCCATACAAATCCTTCGATGAATGCTACAAAGGCGGTTTCGGTCCGGTCTATGTAGCGGGGGAGCAATGCCTTGTCTACAGACGCTGATTCAAGGCAGCCAAGGGCATGGCCTACCTTGTCTGGTGAACCAACTTGCTGGGCAAAATCAAGCACGCCACTTAACAGGTGTATGTTCAGGATCTCTTGAATGGCTGCCTGGCGTCGGAGATCGAGATTGCGTTCTTGTTCCTCGTAGTCTCCCTTTTCGTCAAAAAGCTCGATATCGCGACCACTGAATAGACGCCGGTGGAGCGAACAGGCGGACTTTGGCGCAATCTTCGCAGCCGTTTCTTCGAGTCTTTTGACGGCCTCTGGCAGCATGGCCCACGGAGCATCCGAGAACTTGCGATGCTTTGCGACTAGATCTACCAGCGTCTCCCAGAGTGGCAGGCGAGTGGACTCCGGCAAACCCAGCACCGAGTCCGACGCAAGATGTTCAAGCACGCGGGAGTTCACGGGCTCAGGCAAGTCAGGCAGGCGATCGATCAGTTCGGCGAGCTTCGACAAATCCGAAGCCGATAGATTTGTCGCCAATTCTGCGTAGCCTACTACCTGGTCCCAATACTCCTGCTCCGTGACAGTCTTCGACCACCCTGAGGGGATGAACTCACGCCAGGACGGCTTCCGAGTGCCCGACGTGGATCCGTGCGTGCTGGGAAGGAGCGTCATGAGCAGCTTCCAACCGACCGCGGGCTGTCCTTGGAGCAGCATTTCTATCGTTGACTTACGTTTTGCGACTGTCGCGCAGGTTTGTGGATGCCAGGGAAGGAATATATCTGTCAGAGAGTTCGCTGGACGGTTGGCCCAGTTCCCGCCGGGGTCAATAGCAGCCAGTTCGCCCAGCGACACTGTAACTCGCATCAGGTGGTCAGGGTGCCACGCCAGCGTCTCCAATGCCCAGAGAAGTCCCGTCATGTAGTTCCTGCCCATGATGCCGGGACCTTCCTGGGAAAAGACCGTGACGAATGGGCTGCCCATCGGCTGTGACAAAGCGACTTCTACGGCATTCAAGAATTCATCAGGCGCCGCCTCCGCCAGCATTGGCAGATGATCGTTCAAGCTAGCCCACAGGATCCAGTCGGCATCCTTCAGCAACGCACGCACAGTCAGTGTGGCGATGGCTTCTGCCTTGTCCTGTGAGCAGGAGGTCAACGCACTTGGTCTGCTGCCCAGTAGGGCCAACGTTTCCGCTATTCCTTTGCGGAGGGATAACGAGTGATTCAGAACCTTCCCATGTATGCTGGCTGCAAAACGGTCTCCGACCGGCAGGTCAAACTGTGGGTCGCGTTCGCCAAGTACTGTGATGGCGACTTTGCGGAAATGATCCAGATCCGCATTACAGAGCCTTGGCCCCAAGGCTGACCAGGCTTCTCCACGGGAGATTATCTTCCAGTTTTCGTTCCGCTGGGTCAGGGGAGTGTCCGAACGAAGTGTCTCAGGACGCAGAATCTCGATCCACTCCCCGTAGGGTTTTCCCACCAATGTCTCCGTAGCAGCCCTATCAGCGGGATTCTCACCAATCCATCTCCCAAGAAGTCCTGCCAGAGCCAAGGTTCGGGCATTTTCCCATGTCGCGTAAGGTGGCAGTTCACCAAGCCCGCGCAGGTGGCGCTTGAGCGCGGCCAGGGATCTTGCGCCAGCCCCTGCCAGTTCGCGTGCTCGTTCACGGGTGTATCCACCCTCAAGTAGGGTGGTTTCGAGGGTGGATTCTGAGGGACTTCGAATGGGAATGGCGTTCCCACTTCCGCTTGCCATCGAACCAGATAGAGAGAAGATGACCGCATGACCTTTCTTCTTCGCCTCCCCGTGTAGACGCTCATCGGAGAGGTCCAGGTCGAGCCTTTGATTGGCCAACAGAACATGACGAGGCCTCGGTGTTGTCAGTGAAAGCCATGCATCTTCGTCCTCCACAAACAGACACCTGTTGCCGAAGGATCGACCGGCCTCAGCGTCCAATGAAGCGAGGAAGGCAGCCACAAAATCCTCTGCGTCTTGGTGGCTTTCCGTCACCAATACCAATTGGTCGACCTCTCCTCGGAACAGCTTTCCTAACTCCGAACAAGCCCGATCCCTTCCAGCTAGAAAAAGTTTCGGCGGCAGTGACGGATCGCCTGCACGCACAAACGCCTGAAGGTTGTCCCAGTGCTCGGCAGGTGTTCTAAAGCCGGAGATGGATTTGGACAGCCCCATCTTCTTCCACAACCACCGCCCTATAGCAGGAAACTCCCTAAGCCAATCAGCGAGTTGAACATCATCAAGTATCTTTACAGATTTCCACCCGGAGTCCTTACGCCTACTTGTCCACTTTCTCTGAGAAGGCTCATTCCACCCGTGAGGCGTGGCGAACACATACGTTGCCTCTTGGAGTTCCTCTGTGCTCATTTGCCTGCTGCGCTTCTTAAAGTCCCTCGTTGCCTTGTCCTGAGGATTGCCGCCGGTGCCGATTTCCCAATAACTCTTCCTCTTGGGGACGAACTGACGAAAGCCGCTCTCGGTCTCTACCAACCCGTCATATCCCGGTTGGCCGATTGCATCTCCATAAGGGATACGGCAGACTGTAAGATCCGGAGGGGACTCTCTGACAAGCATCCAGACCAACTCGGGGATAACAGCTTCGCTCTCTCTGGTGTCCGCGTATTTGGCCAATTCGCTGCTGTTCACGATTTGCGTGTGTTCCATGGCACGGATTCTCCCCTCAGGCAATTACCTCCATGTGTTTGCGCTGGGCCGCAAGCGACTCGGCGAGCTCCATCTCCGTCTTGCAGTTTCGACAGAGGATAGTAGGTTCTATCATGCTCGTTTCCTCTTGGGTCGACACCTTCCGAGCGGGTCTCAACCTTGGCACTGCTGTCGCCACCGACGGCAATCATTCATCGGCGGGCT
>Ga0209777_10000607_pt1 | contig 57649 bp, 43 predicted proteins | sample FrelakmetHBP12HB_FD_187147 | JGI IMG/M metagenome (GOLD analysis project Ga0209777, IMG submission 187147) | Freshwater lake sediment microbial communities from the University of Notre Dame, USA, for methane emissions studies -HBP12 HB (SPAdes)... | ecosystem: Environmental > Aquatic >...
CTGCCTGCATTCTCGAGACATCAATAATAACTCCGAATGAAGCTGTCATAAAAAAGAAGTAACAAAAGAAATAAACCAAGAAGTAAAAGAACAAAAGAGCCACTATACCGGGATTGCCGGGGAATGAAGGTTTTACGAACAGGGAAAGAGCGCAGAAAGTTGCCGATTTTGTGGTGAAGAAGATCAGAAAAAACGGGATGCCGCCTACGGTGAGCATCGAGTATTTGAACAATATGGGTGTATTGAAATGAGGGTAAATTAAAGAATAGGTTATTAGGAGTATAAAAAGGAAGAGGGGGCATTATGAAGAAATGTATTATGGTAATTGTTGCATTGTTGTTCAGTATGACCACATTGACTGCATCTGCGGCCACATTTAGCCAGGCGGATCTTACGGGAACATGGGTTATGCATCAACTGAGGACAGGCAGCACGAGCAGATGGTTTTATGGCACCTTTACGGTCGATTCTTCGGGCAATGCAATCGGTACGAATTGTAACAGCACAGGAAACACTAATTGCCCAACGACAGCAGGACAGACAGTGTGGACCATTAATTCAAGCGGCGTGATAACTGAATCTGGCAGCCTCGCTGATTTCAACGTTAATATGACGATGACATCGAATAAGAACTTCATCGCAGGAACGAGTGGCAGCACGGGTGGCACAGATGCAGCTTTAAGGATCATGCAAAAAGTGGTGCCGGGGACTACATACAGCCCCTCCGATTTATATAACAAGTCGTTTGTTACCCATCAACTTCGAACTGGCTACCAAAATGGCACTTACTCTAAAGCGCCTCAATGGGAAATTGATACATTTACTACAGACGGGAGCGGTATTATTAGCGCTGTTAATTGGACCACTCCATCAGCTTCTGGAACGTCTCCTTCCCCGGGAACAATGTCGGTTGATAGTAGTGGAAACATGATCGGAATGAATTTCAACGGATTCCTTTCAGACGATAAGAAGACGATTGTGGCGACAGTAACAGAGACAGATTCAAATGGAAGTTCCTATCAGTTGTGGGTTATGCAGATTACCGGACAGACTTACACTGCCGGTCCATTTCCTGCCGGAATAACGACCCAGTATATGGTTGCTGAAGTCGACTTCACCAACTCCCCCGACTTCATGAACAACCCATACGCTTTCTGGGTTGCTCAAACCCAAACAGTGACCAGCGGCGGTGTCTATACCTATAGCAACGCGACGTCAAGTACCAACGATTTTACTCCTGATAGCGGGGGCACCGCTAGCATCACTTCGTCGGGTACTGTAACCACGACGGAGGATTCAACATACAATGGGCAAATGTCGGACGATGGGACGTTTTCTGTGGGCACGGCGACGTCTACGGACCTTACAGACCCCTATTCAGACAACTTGTATATGCTCATAGTCCACACAGTGACATCTGTTAACACGAATAATATTTATGGCTCCTTTTCGGGAGGTGGCATCTGGAAATGGAATGGAAGTTCCTGGAGTCAGGTTACCCCCAACAATCCGCAGTTGATGGTGACCTCAGGGGCAACCCTGTATGGCTCCTTTTCGGGAGGTGGCATCTGGAAATGGAATGGAAGTTCCTGGAGTCAGGTAACGCCTAATAATCCACTACAAATGGTGATATTAGGATCAAACCTGTACGGAAGCTTTACCGGAGGAGGCATCTGGCAATGGAATGGAACAACCTGGAGTCAGGTTACCCCGAACACTCCTCTATCCATGGTGACATTAGGTTCAAACCTGTATGGAACCTTTACCGGGGGAGGCATCTGGAAATGGGATGGAACAACTTGGAGTCAGGTAACCCCCAACAATCCGAATTTGATGGTCGCCACAAGTACTATCCTGTACGGCTCCTTTGCGGGAGGTGGCATCTGGCAATGGGATGGAAGTTCCTGGACACAGGCTACCCCCAACAATCCTCAACTGCTTGTGGCCTCAGGGGGTAACCTGTATGGCTCCTTTGCAGGAGGGGGCGTATGGGAATGGGACGGAACGAACTGGACTCAGACTACCCCAAACAATCCGCAACAGATGGTGGCTTCAAACTCGAACTTGTATGGCTCTTTTGCAGGTGGTGGCATCTGGCAATGGGATGGCTCAACCTGGACTCAGCTTACCCCCAATAATCCGGCAAGCATGGTGTTAGGGAACTAAGGCTTACAGTTTGTCACTCATTAATAAAGTTTCCGGAGAGTTTGAGTAGTAAGACATCGGAATATCCATCGGGGAGGGAGTAATCCCTCCCCAACTTTTATCTATCGTTAATCAAAACCGGCTGATTGCAGTACGATCATCATAAACCTTTCAACCAGTAATCATCAATTTTTATAACTGTCAAATACTGTGTGAAAGTAGGTGCAATCAACAGTTCTGATTATTCGGGAATTAGATTTTTATTTCTTCCTTCCTGTAAGAAACAGGCCATTATCCTTTTCGAGTATGCTGGACTTCAATCCGTAATAAATGAAGCGGTGTATTTTCTCCTTTTAAAAAAAATAAATAGTGCTATTATTATGTTCAACCCATCGGAAAAAGCGAAATTATGATATTAATTTGTTATGAATAGGGAACCTGGTACGTTTACAATTGAGGACTTGAACAATATGGGTTTCTTGAAATGAGGATAGCTTAAATAACTCGCGCCTAAGAATAAAAAGGGGAGGAATGTTTATGAAGAAATGTATCATAGTTATCATTGCACTTATCTACAGTTTTCTCAGCGTAAATCTGCTTTTTGCGGCAACATTTAGCCAGGCGGATCTGACGGGAACATGGAACATGAACTTGCTGAGGACAGGCAGCGAAAACTTATGGATGCGGGGACAGATGTCTATCAATTCTGCCGGTGTTGCGACCTGTGTGTCTATGAGTGACAGTACAGGAGTGACAGCCTGCCCGATTCCATTTGATTTGACGTTCACGATGAATCCTTCAACCGGCGTGATAACGCAAAGTGGCTATAACGCTGCAAATGCAGGCACTGATCACATGACGATGACGCCGAATAAGAATTTAATGGCTGGCACGTCAACAACTGGCGACAGCCCCAATTACAAATACCAGTTAGCGATCGCCCAAAAAGTAGTGCTGGGGACTACATACAGCAATGCCGATGTGCAGAACAAGTCGTTTGTTGTCCACCAGTTGGATGTTGGCACGGATAACAAATGGAGATATTCGACGAACACTACCGACGCGACGGGTGCAATAACTTGCACTAGTGAGACCACACCATCCGGTACTACCGGGACGTATCTTCCTGGGTTAGTAATGTCGGTGAATAGCAATGGGATCGTTACTTTGAATGGTTCAGGTGGTGATTATGAGGGATTTCTTTCTGACGATAAGAAAACGATTGTGGGGACCTTTTCAAGTGGAAGCAATTACAAGTTGATGATCATCCAGATTACCGGGAAGACTTACATTGCCGGTACATTGCCTGCACACAAATTTGTCTCTCATATACTTGGCCGTGGCGCTGGGGCTTTTTGGGCTCATTTCACCGGTACTGTAAATAGTAGCGGCGTAATAACCTATAGCGACTGGGTGGCCAGCAATCCTGCGATAGCTGCACCTACAGGGACCTTTACGGGTTACATTGATACGTCGGGCACTATAACTATAGATGGAAATCCTACGTATCATGGGCAAGTGTCGGACGACGCGACGTTTCAGGTGGTCACACAGACAAACGGCACCAGCCCCAACTTTTTCTATATACTCAATATAAGCACAAAGGTTCCGTCTTCTGATACGAATCTCTACGGCTCCTTTACCAGCGCCGGCATCTGGAAATGGGATGGAAGTTCATGGACACAGGTAACCCCCAACAATCCGCAGTTGATAGTGACTTCGGTGTCAGGCCTGTATGGCTCTTTTGTGGGAGCAGGCATCTGGAAATGGGACGGTTTAACCTGGAGTCAGGTCACTCCCAACAATCCGCAGTTGATGGTAACCTTGGGATCAAACCTGCATGGCTCTTTTACGGGAGGTGGCATCTGGCAATGGGGCGGAAGTTCTTGGAGTCAGGTAACCCCCAACAATCCGCAACTGCTCGTGGCCTCAGGTTCAAACCTTTATGGTTCATTTGCTGGAGGGGGAATTTGGAAGTGGAATGGATCAACCTGGAGTCAGGTTACCCCCAACAATCCGCAATTGATGTCAGCCACAGATTCGCTATTGTATGGAGCCTTCGCAGGAGGTGGCATCTGGAAATGGGATGGTTCCACTTGGAGTCGGGTAACGCCCAGTAATCCGGAAGCGATAGTAGCATCAGGATCGACCTTGTATGGGGACTTTGGGAGTGCGGGTATCTGGAAATGGGATGGTTCCACCTGGAATCAGGTTTCCCCTAATACTCCGCAACAGATGGTGGCTTCAGAATCGAACTTGTATGGATCTTTTGCGGGAGGTGGCATCTGGCAATGGGATGGCTCAACTTGGAGTCAGGTTACGCCCAACAATCCGGCAAGCATGGTGTTAGGGAACTAAGGCTTACAGTTTGTCACTCATTAATAAAGTTTCCGGAGAGTATAGTCAGACATCAGAATAATAAACATCGGGGAGGGAGTAATCCCTCCCCCAACTTTTATCCATCCTTAATCATAACCGGCAGATTGCAGTACGATCAGTCAATATAAGCATTTCAATCGGGAATAATCAGAAAATGGCTGAACTCTAATTTGACATGTGGTATAATTGCATACAGGTTTACATTAAGAGGAATTATGATGAAAAAACAAAAAATTCTGACAAGTCTATTGATAACAATACTCTTAATTATCTCTGTTTCATCAGTTTACGCAATAGATGATGGATTAAGTACATCTACCAATAATTATCAATGTAAGAATCTGTATTGGTTTGATAACAATAACAAAGAATGCGGATTAAAGAAGTTTTGTGACGCATACATGTACCTAGGTCTAAATACTTTTGACAATAAGGATAGTTGCCTTGATGCTATAAACAGGACAAACTGCCCAACAGAAATAATGTGCATAGAAGGATACGAAGGATGTACAGGAACAAACGGATGCCCAACATGCTGCAAAAAAATATGCCAAAACTTTCCACCACCTAACTTTTGCCCAGGCGGCACAGGTGATATAGTTGTAACTGGAACCGATAACAATGGGTGTTCAACCTACGGATGCAAAAATATTCCAAATTTGATTTTATTATATGCGAACTTCACAGGTTCGGGCATTTGGAAGTGGGACGGCTCAACCTGGTCGCAGGCAACCCCCAACAATCCGGAATTTATGGTGACTTCGGAGTCAAATTTGTATGGTGCCTTTACAGGCCATGGTATCTGGAAGTGGGATGGAAGTTTATGGAGTAATGTTACTCCAAGCAATCCACAGATAATGACCGTTGTCGATTCGACCTTGTATGGAGTTTTTACAGGCGCTGGTGTCTGGAAATACAATGATTCTGCATGGAGTCAGGTCACTCCTAATGATCCGGAATTGATTGTGGCATCCGGTTCGACCCTATATGGCGCCTTTGCAAACCATGGTATCTGGAAGTGGGATGGAAGTTTATGGAGTAATGTTACTTCAAGCAATCCAAAGATAATGACCGTTGTCGATTCGACCTTGCATGGAGTTTTTACCGGCGCTGGTGTCTGGAAATACAATGGTTCTGCATGGAGTCAGGTCACTCCTAATGATCCGGAATTGATTGTGGCATCCGGTTCGACCCTATATGGCGCCTTTGCAGGTCATGGCATCTGGAAATGGGATGGTTCAAATTGGAGTCAGATTACACCTACCTCTCCGCAATTGATATCAGCCACAGGTTCGTACGTGTATAGTGCATTCGCGGGAAGTGGTATCTGGAAGTGGGACGGTTCCACCTGGATTCAGATTACCCCCAATAACCCGGCAAGCATGGTGACAGATTACGGTAGTAGTTATATTAATACTGTTAAAGTATATAAATCCAGAGGTTCCGTCCAATGTTCTGGGGGCGGTACAGCTCCAGAAATAATGCAGAATGAACTTATTGATTCCGGAATAGAAGTAATCTCGTATTCTTGTGGAAGTGACGGCAGAGCTTATCCAGCAGTATGTGGTGGACCAGATGGCAAGATTAATATTTTTGAAATACCCAAGAGCATGATTGATGAGGCACAGTCTTTAGGATTTATTAATCTTAATACTTTACCAGATGCGTCAGAAATACCATGTAATTGACCACCTATCATTTAGAGTTCATTGCTATGAATTATTTTAATCTATCAATAAATAAGCCACAAGTACGAACTTGTATGGATCCTTTGCGAGCGGGCATCTGGAAATGGGATGGTTCTACCTGGAGTCAGCTTACTACTTATAACCCGGTCAGAATGGTATTAGGTTACTAAAGCTTACAGTTTGTCACTCATTAATAAAGTTTCTGAGAGTTTGAGTAGTCAGACATCAGAATAATAACCATCGGGGAGGGAGAAATCCCTCCCCGACTTTTATCCATCGTTAATCAAAACCGGCAGATTGCAGTACGATCAGTCAAGATAAACATTTCAATCGATAATCTTCATTATCCAATGAATGTCGATGTTCGCACTTTGTGAAAGCGATAATCGAGAAAAACCCAACGATGGGTGAATTTCGATTGTAATAAAATCTGGAAAAATTACAATCTTACTTCGCCAAAATATTACCTAGAAGCACCTGCAAATTATCTATTTACTGCACAACAAAGCATAATAGAAGAGTCACAATTTAGTTAATAAATCTGTAAATATTAAAATTAATTGCCGAAATGTGAGAACATTCCGTGATGTAAAAGACATTTTATGGCAAAATCATACAAACATGATAAAATAAGCCAAGGCTCTGGACTAGTTAGGCATCATAAAAATGCTAAAAGCAGTCAAGAGACATTATTAAATTTATTCTTGACAAGACCCCTCAAATCGTATCATTAGTATTCAATAACGCAAAGGCTTACAACATATAACAAATTCGTAAATCTTTGAAAGGAGATTAGCCGTTAATGAAAAAAATATTTGCTATTTTTGTAGTTATTTTATTAGTTATCTTATTAGCTATTGCAGTCGTAAAATTCAACAAAGATAAAAAGTCAGCACAATTTGCTCCGGCACCACCTGATAAATCAGCAGTGCCACCAGCTCCACCTGATAAATCAGCAGTGCCACCAGCTTTACCTGATAAATCAGCAGTGCCACCAGCTTTACCTGATAAATCAGCAGTGCCACCAGCGCCACCTGATAAATCAGCAGTGCCACCGGCGCCACCTAATAAATCAGCAGTGCCATAAGCTACACCCGAAGCTGCAAAGTAGTTGCTTTAAAATACAGCAGTAGGACAAATTAATTGAACATTACTTTTGTGAATGTCCGATTTTTTATCAGGGTCGACTTTGTATGGCTCCTTCGCAGCAAGTGGTAAATTGGACGGTAGTAGCTGGAGTCAGATTACGACCAACAATCCGGTCAGTATGGTGGTGGATTCAGACTATGAATTGTATAGAGCTTTTGCGGGAAGCGTTATCTGGAAGAGGGATGGCTCTAACTGGGCGCAGGTTACCCTCAACAATCCGGTCAGCATGGTGACCGGGTACTAAATCTTACAATTTGTCACCAATTAATAAAGTTTTTGAGAGTTTGATCTTGAGTAGTCAGACATCAGAATAATAACCATCGGGGAGGGAGAAATCCTTACCCAACTTTTATCCATTCTTAATCAAAACCGGAAGATTGCAGTACGATAAGTCAAGATAAACATTTCTATCGATAATCTTCATTATCCACTTCATGTTGATGTTCGCACTGTGTAGATACCGTTCTTGTCAAGCGAAAGCTAACTTATAATTTGGATCATACTTTTTGCCGGATTTCAGGACTACAAAAATAACGTGAACCAATTTTCGCATAATCGCACAGACAATAACTTTGCTTTTAATATATGATCCGTAGATTGTTTCCTTCTAAAAGCAGTGCTGTATTGAAGGGAGTGTTTTGTCAACATTGCCTTGACATATAAAACCGTTCTCCTTATACTTTTAAGAAAAGAAGAAATGTCTTATCAAAGACAAAAAAGGTAATTCAGATACAGTTTCGTAAGTTGGATGATCGAGTAATCAAGGCATAGGGTCGATAAACAATTAATCTAAAAATATTAATGAAAAGAACATATACACTTCTGAAAAATACTTTTAACAACTTACTTCTTTCCCTGACATTTTTTACCATACTTATTTTATCGCCTGCAACGTCTTTTGCTGCTGATTCTCTCTTCACCAGTCCCACAAATTGGGGGATAACCGGCTTGATGGAAATACCGACAGCAAGAGTATTGGAATATGGCAAATACAGATTTGGATTTAGTCAGGTCGATCCTTACCGCTATTATTATGGTACGGTAAGCCCGCTGCAAGGCTTGGAAATAAATGGCCGGGTGACGGAGATAATTGGGGTAGCGCCCAGCAACACTGATCCCCTTTTTAAAGATTACGGCAATTATAAAGACAAAGCTGTTGACTTCAAGTATCAGTTTATCCGCGAAGGTAAGTACTGGCCGGCGCTAGCCCTGGGAATAATGGACCCTACCGGGACAAGGATATATAGTAGTCAATACCTGGTTGCCAGCAAACAGATCTACCCCTTTGATTTTACAATTGGCGTGGGCAACGGCCGCTTTGGCAAGCAACCGCTGCCAGCTGAAGAATTCGGAGTGGAAATATTCCAAAATCAACGGCAATGGTTGGCTGATGCTCAATTGTTTGGAGGGATTCAGTTTGCGCTTTCCTCGAAATTTGCGTTGATGGTCGAGTACAATCCCATTCAATATGAAAATCAGACAAATGATCCGGCGCAGAAAAAATATTTTACGGATTCGGTATCCTCGAAAATTAATTATGGTGTGCGTTTCAAGCCGGTAGATTGGGGCGAATTAGATGTAAGTTATCAGCGCGGCAATCAAATCGGCGTCAATTTATCTTTTTCTTTCGATCTGGAAAAGCCGCTAATTCCGATTTACGATATGTTGTATGAGGAAAAGGAGGAATATAAAAATGATCCGCTGACCGGGCGAATCAGCCGCGGCCTTTACGCTTCCGGTTTTCGGGATATCGGAGTTATGATCCGCGATTCTGAAATTTGGGTGGAAGCGGCCAATGATCGTTACTATTACAATACCCGTGCGATTGGTCTTATCCTGAAAGTTATCGATCAACTTTTACCAAACGGCATCCAACGCATAAATGTTATTTTGATGGAGCGAGGCATCCCGATAATATCATTTGCCACCGATCGGGAAGACCTCCATAATTTTGAAACCGGCATTTTCAAGGTGAATGAATATTTATCCCTAGCCGAGATTAAAACAAATCTTTATGAAATACCGGAGATGCACCAGAGCTATAGGCAATATTATACTTACGGCATCAAGCCGGAACTCCAACTGTTTTTAAACGATCCTTCGGGATTCTTGAAAGAAAGAATCGGCGCCTCGGGATGGTTAGCCTTGCATCCATGGAAGGGTGCGTCATTGATAGCGGGTGCGGAAGGTTATCCGGTGAATAACATTTCCACAGTCAATGAGCCGTTATCAATACCTGTGCGTTCGGACTTTGTAGAATACATGGATAAAAATATGGCTTTGAGTAGCTTGATGTTTGAGCAAATAGGAAAAACAAAGTATGAAATATTCGGAAAGTTTGCCGCCGGATTATTGGAAACCGAATATGCCGGACTGGATGCGGAGATTGCCGTTCCTTTATTTAAGGGACGCATTTTAGCAGGCCTTAGCGGATCTTTAGTGAAGAAGAGAGATACGGCCAATCCTTTTGAATTGAATAATGATGATTTCAGAGATCATTATGATACAGAATTTCTCAATGCGCGATTGAATCTACCCGAAGTGGAAATGTCTGTAGATGTTAAGGCGGGTAAATTTTTAGCCGGTGATAAAGGAGCGCGTATAACCATTTCCAAATTCTTTTTCAATGGCGTTGTTCTTTCGGCCTGGTACAGCATAACAGATACATCAGTCTTTAATGATCCGTATAATAATGGTTATCATGATAAGGGCATTGCCATATCCATTCCGCTGCGCATGTTTTTGGGCAGGGATTCACGCACAGTTTATGATTATTCTTTATCGCCATGGACAAGGGATGTGGCGCAGGATATCCGCCATTGGACATCGCTATTTGATTTTATCGGCCGCAATACGCCCCGCTATATAAACAATGATGCGGAAATGTTCCAATGAGACTCCAATTCCGCAAGCAAAGCGCAGCGGAATTGGCCAGTCGAACTGTCCTGCTTCAGCTGTGGCAGTAAGCTCCACTTTGTCATTATCGGACAGTGTTCCTTGCGAAAGACTGGCGATCCGGCAATCTAAAATGGTTAAAAATCAAAGTGAAAAATCCAAATAAATATTGTAAAATAATAAGATATTTGCATAATATTAACAATTAATAAGATAATTTTTATTTTACGCAACTTTTATTGTTCAGTCCGCCTGTGTAACTGAGGGGGCGGAGCTGTCTAATTATTAATCCGAATTAGCATCCACAACTAATAAATCCCAATATTTCTTATAAGAGAATTAAAAAGAGGGGATTGATATTCATGCTTAATTCTGAAAAAGCATAGTGCTCTGATGGAAGATATGTCGCAAAAAGCCATCTCTATTCGACGAAATGCTGTAGCCAATTATATTGGGACTTTTTCCCAAGCGATATTAGGTTTCCTGTTTGTCCCTTTGTACATAAAGTACCTCGGAATTGAAAGTTACGGTCTAATTGGGTTCTCTATTTCGTTGAGCGCGCTGCTTAGACTGGCAGACATGGGGCTTAGTTCAACCCTGAGTCGTGAGTTTTCACGTTATTCTGCGCAGCTGGAATCTGCTGTGCGGATGCGTAGCTTGCTCAAAACCATGCAGACCTTGTATTGGGGTCTTTCTTTCCTGATTGGTATTATAATTGTCATAGCAGCTCCTTTTATTACCAAATATTGGATCAACCCCGGCTCTCTTGATTCAGCTGTAGTCCAGAACGCCGTGGTACTTATGGGGCTGACCGCAGCTTTACAGAGCCCAATGGGCCTCTACGTCGGTGGCATATTCGGCCTTCAACGGCATGTTTTAGCTAATTTCATTAACATCACTTTTGCGGTTTTGCGTTTTGGTGGAGTTGTATTGGCTTTGGCACTAATATCTCCTACCTTAAATATTTTTTTTTCATTTCAGCTTAGCATTGCATTGATCGGCTCTCTATCCTCAGGAATTATTTTATGGGGTAGGTTGCCAAAAGCCGACACTGCATCTAGATTCCAGATATCTAAACTGCGATCCGTTTGGCGGTTTGCTGCGGGAATGAGTATTAATTCCGTTCTTACATTGATATTATTTCAATTAGACAAAATAATTCTGATTAAAATATTGCCACTGAAAATGTTTGGGTATTATGCAGTAGCCAGTACAGCTGCAGTTGCCGTAACCTATCTCGGCAGCCCACTTTTTAACACGTTTCTTCCAAGGTATACGCAATTGTATGCCGCCGGAGATCATAAACTACTGAAGTCGACATATAGAAGAAGCTGTCGTTTGAATGCGATCATTATGGTTCCAACTGTAATTATTTTGGCTTTTTTTTCTAAGGAGGCTTTGTTGATATGGACACAAAACCCGGATATAGCAGACCACGCGCACTTGATATTGAGTCTTCTTGTTATAGGATATGGATTAAATCAACTGGCATGTTTACCATTTGCGCTTCAAATTGCGTCAGGCTTGGTTAAATTGAGCGTGTACACGAATGCATGTGCGGTGCTTATTATTGTCCCGGCACTGGTCATTGCAACTCGTTTCTATGGTGGGGCTGGTGCAGCTTCAGTATGGATAATGCTAAATTGTATTTATGTATTTATTTATGTGAACTTATTACATAGCCACATATTAAAAGGGGAAGCACGACAATGGTATGCTGGGATCATGCTGCCATTAGTGTTGGCTGTCGGAGTTGGTTTGCTAGGACAGCATTTTATGTCTGCGGTAACTGGGATTTGGCTAGTAACAAGTGTTGGTTTCATGTGGAGCATTGTCGTAGTTACTGCAATATTGGCGTCGGCTGACTTGAGGGACAAGGTTCACGTAATGCTGGCTAGACATCACTAAATTAGATAGGGAGCATGCAATGCGTAATATGGTATTCGGTTCGGAAGGGTTAGTTGGTACAACTTTTACAAATTTCTTAAGGAATTTAGGAGAGGATGTTGTTGAGTATGATATTAAGCGTGACGCGAAAGAAGATCTTCGTTACGCAAAATTAGATTTTACGGGTATTGATCGTGTGTATTTCCTAGCATGGGATGTGGGTGGAGCGAAATACCTGTATGAGTCGGAATCACAGTTTCGGCAACTGGATTGGAATCTTAAACTCCTTCTCAATATTATGCCGCAATTACAGGAAGCTAAAATCCCTTTTCTATTCACCTCAAGTCAATTAGCAGAGGAATATGACACTGTGTACGGAGTAACAAAAAGATTGGGTGAAGTCTGGACTCATCTATTAAAAGGTGTACGTGTCAGGCTATGGAACGTATATGGTCCGATAGAGACCCCATCGCAGCGTACCCATGTCGTAAGCGACTTTGTTCATCAAGCTGTCCTAAACGGACGAATAGAGATGCTGACGACTGGCGAGGAAAAAAGGCAGTTTATTCATATTGACGATGTATGCCGGGCTCTACACCGCGCCATCAATCTGAAGCTTGACGGCGTTTACGACATCAGCAGTTTTGAATGGGTTAGTGTACGGGAGATTGCTCAAACCATTGCTGAAGAAACCGGTGCAACGGTTATTGTCGGCAAACAAATAGGAACTACTCCTTTCACACCGATGAAAGGTCGTGTTCCCGGTTGGTTGCCGCAAATTGATTTACGACAAGGACTGTGCCGTATGATTATTGATTTGCGAACAAGATTAAGTGCACATGACCTTTCTAGTAAAATATCTTTGTAAAATTTGGAGGTAGAATCATATAATGCAAATCCGATATATTCGTAATAAGCTCGAATCTTTCATGCCTGAAGTCCCGCGTGAAATTGTAAAAGGATTCCTACGCAAGGCATTCTACCCTGATTACGGATTTAACTTCGACAATCGTAAACTAAGAGCCTACCATGTAAAAAATGCTCTGCCGGCGCACTGGTCTGCTGACAGCCAAAAGCCATATGGTACGATGATGACCAATTTCGGCTTCCCCCATTTTTTGTTAGCGCGGGCAATGATTCGGACATGTGATATCCGCAGTTGGTGTGACATCGGTACGGGAAGCGCTACACTTCCATTTCAGACTGCGCGTCTTGGAATTACTGAAATCTTTGCGATCGAAGGTTCTGATGCCGCGTTGCGAGCGGGCAAAGTTCTATTGCCGCCGAGCAACTATTGCGTGGCTGACATTTGCCTTCCCTTGGAAATTAAAGCAGGGGACGGTGTGCCTGCCCGCTTTGATGTTGTGTCTGCTCTAGAGCTGGTTGAACACATACCGGACTCAAAGATGAAAGGTCTTTTTGAAAACATAAAACGTTTACTGCCTAAATATGTAGTTTTTGCCATCGGTTTGCAACCTGATCCTCCTTATCATGTAAACTTGAAATCCATGCCGGAATGGATAGAAGAAATATCATCTATGCTTCCCGGCTGGAATTACGATGACATCCTTTCCACGAAGATATTCCAGGGTACTCGCTGCAACAGTAGATATATAAATGAATATCCAACAAATCATTTGCCGCACCATAGGAATTTGCTAATTTTCAAAAAGCAGAAGCAGAAACTGTGATATTTTATATCGGACAAACATAAGGGGAAAGACTATTTAACTATTCATACGGAGCGCCTAGGGAATTAAAGGAGTATTAATCACCTCCATGAGAATTGTATATTACGGTATAAAAGATCACTCACAACAAAGGAAATAATTCCATGGCGGACTTGCCGAAGATATCTATTATTATTCCCACGCGAAACCGAGCAAATTATCTTAAACGTGTTTTGGATAAGATCCTTGAATCGGATTATCCAAATCTAGAAATTATTGTGGTTGATGGTGCATCCACTGATGGTACACTTCAGTTACTAAAAACTTATGGTAATCGCATTACAAAATGGATATCTGAACCGGATGGTGGTGAATACTTTGCTGTCAACAAGGGTTTAAATTTTGCCACAGGTGAGATCATAAAATTTATGAGTGATGATGATGTTCTTCTTCCCAGTGCATTAGGCATAGCCGGGCGGTATTTTCTTGCAAATCCTGATGTCGACGTTATTTTTGGCCAGCAGAAGTGGTATGTTTTAACCCCCCAAGCAAATATTCTTGTCTATGATAAGCCCATAACTGACGAGCGCAGTCTTACGCCACGCAACTGGATACGCCGTTCTCGTAATGTGCCAAGTCACATAGCCAGTTTTATAAGAAAACGTGTTATTGACGAGGTAGGTGGTATGTCCGAAGTGTATTGGCCGGGGGATGTTGAGTTTTGGGCTCGCGTTGCAAGGCATGGGGCAAAAATGGCGTTATTGCCGGACCATTTTGTAGATTACTATCTTACAGGGGAAAACGCCGTTATGACTAAAGCCCGCCAATGCCATACCATATTCTATCATACAGCTCGTCTTTATGGAAATATGGCCGATGTGCTTTATGTCTTGGTCGCTAAGTTGTTGGTTTTTGAGATCACTAACCCCATCGTGATAGTTTCGCATGCTCTGGGACTTCATCCATTGCGATGGTGGTTCAGGATGAAAACCAAAAAAGATGAAAGACCTTGAAATGAATCATTTTTTCTTAGTCGTGGTTGTCACAACATCTTACAATGTGTAAGTCGTAAATCCTTTGTCGTTGAGGCGGTAAATTCACATATGTTAAATGACTTAATCAGCATCATCATACCGACAATAGGCAGATCTGAACAACTTGAAGCGCTGCTGCATTCCATTACATGCTCTACTTATAAGAATTATGAAGTCATTGTAATTGATCAGAACCAAACAAGGAAGGTAGATGATATCATCTTGAAATATATTAAGCTTATACCTATTCAACATATTAAAGTTGATTTTACTGGTGCAGCAAGAGCCAGGAATCATGGGCTTCAATTTGCAAATGGACAATATCTCTTTTTCCCGGATGATGATGCGGAATTATTTCCGGAAACGCTAGTATTATCAATTGAAACATTAAAAAGCACACATGCTGACGTGGTTTTTGGTAAATGCGTAGACCGCTCATTAGCAGATTCTGTGGGTATCTTTTCTAAAAATAGCGGGTACCTGTCATTACAGCGCCACGAGAATATGTTTATTGAAGCTACCATGTTTATAAAAAAGGAAACTTTTTCAAAATTTCTCTTTGACGAATCCTTTGGAATTGGGTCCTTTTATGGAGCTGAAGAGGCATATGATATTGTTTTAAGGATGCTTTATGAAAAAGTAATTATTTTTTATACCCCGGAAGTCAAAATCTATCACCCTCGCAAAGTGATCAGCCATTCCGATAGTTCCGAGATACGGCGCGTCTTTTCATACCGGTGTGGATTTGCGCATCTATGCGTCAAGCATAAGTTGTATCGAAAATATTGTACACGTTTGCTACAAGTAATATTATATATTCCATATATAATGGTTTTTACACCGAGAAAAACACGTTATTATTTATCAGAGCTTATGGGATTACTCACGGGAATAATTGTAAGATGAAAATAGCGAGATTAAATAATATTTATTTCTATTTCTTGTGTTCACAATTGATATTTATTCCTATATATTTTTATCACACCCCCTTGATTTCCGAAACCATCAATACGAATAAAGCGATTTGGATGCATGTGATAGGTATTTTTTGGTCTGCTGTGGGTTATGTTACCGCATACTTTGCCTCTTTCTTATTGATTAAAAAAAACGAAGATAAGCGATATTCTTTCAACAACACATTTTATATTTGTTCATACATGCTCATAATTGCGGGAACCATAATAGTCATATTACAGGTTATTTTATTTGTTCCATTCATTGAATATATATCACAATTATTTAGCGGTGATTTTAATATAGGGCTCAGGGATGCGTATTCGTTATCATCATACGAAGGAGGTTTGCCGGGGATCATTAAGATGTTCGCGTATGCGCCTTTATCTGTATATCTCATGTCTTTAGGGCTCTTAAGTTTTACAACGCTAAATGAAGCTGATACGCATAGGCTCAAGGTTTTAAGCTTGGTAGCGCTTGGGGTAATAGTAATCAGGGTATTTTTCGCTCTCGACCGTTTAACGATCATGGCAGTACTATTGGCTAATATTTTTATCGGTTTTAAAAAGGGTTACATGAAAAATATTCGATACTGGGTATTTATTGCGCTAATATTTTTACTGGCACATTATCTATCCATAAAACGTTTAGAAAATGTTGGTATTATCGACTTTATCTTACTTTATTTTAAACTTGGGTTAGTTAATTTTCAGCTTATGATTGAAACAGTATCTGAATATACATATGGCTTTTCTACCATCTTTGCGCCAGCTTACTTTATTTTTACATTTTTTAATCTTCCTACGCCTAGTTTTTTCGATATTCATTCTGCGTGGGAATGGAATCCTGCGCAATATTTTTCGTCGTATGCGTTTCAGGATTTTGGATATTTTTATTTTATTTTATTTTATTTAATCGGCATCACATTATTTTTCATCGATTTAAAAGCCTTAAAACAAAAGAACATTAATTACAGCGCAATTTATTTTATTGTTCTATATGGTGTTGTTTCTTTTCTATTTGTTCCCGCAATGCGAGGGGTGGATTTCTGGGTTGCTTTGTTCATTCCTTTATTGTTGAATCGATTTGCCCAAGCACATTAACCCGGAAGTGCCTTTTGCTATGTGGCAGATTTAGACAATATCCGGTTTTAACGCTATGGAAGGGCTAAATGAATAAATGCGTAGAAAATCACATATGTTAAATATAGAATTCGACGATTTGATATATTCTCTTCAAAAATCCGGCGGTGCTTCAGTTTATTGGTGTGAAATAACATCAAGAATCAGTCAAATGCATGATGTGGCTGTTACTAAATCAACATGTAACAAACGACTTAGAGGCATTCCTGTTATTTCAAATTCTGATGTGTTTCATTCGTCCCATTTCAGGTTTTCAATATTTGGTAAGGCTAAGAATGTGACTACAGCGCATGATTTAATTTATGAAATGGGTCTTGCAACAAATGGCCTTGGAGCAAGGCTTAATTTGTATGAAAGAAAACTGTCTTTCTTTACTGCTGACGCAATAATATGTATATCAGAAAATACAAGAAAAGATCTTCTCCAAATATATCCTGCACTAAAGGGTCGTTGCCCTATTTATGTAGTACATCATGGGGTGAATATTCACTTGCCTAGCGTGATGTCAGAAAATAATGCCAATAATCCCTACTTGCTATATGTTGGTGGTCGTGATGATTATAAAAACTTTACTGGAGCACTTGAGGGTTATTTGTTATCTGGACTCTGGCGTGATGGTATAAAGCTCATCTGCACAGGGAAAAAATTCAAAGAATCTGAATTAAAGTTATTCAAAAGTAAGGGTGTAGAAAAAATGGTAGTATGTGAAGAACACGTAAATTCAGAACGCCTTTATGAACTTTATAGAAACGCTTATTGCCTACTCTACACATCTTCATATGAGGGTTTCGGACTTCCACCAATTGAAGCAATGAGTGCTGGTTGTCCCGTTATTGCATCCAATATTTCATCTATTTCTGAGATTGTTGGAGATGCTGGAATTTTGATAAATCCATTGAGCCATGATGATATTTCAAAGGCCATATTATTGTTAGAAAGTGACGAGATCAGAAATGATCTTATCAATAAGGGAATTAAGCGATCGCAACTATTTTCGTGGGATAAATCTGCTGAAAGTCACTTTAAAGTGTACAAAGAGATAGCGAAATTGTAACTTAATTATTTAATTCGGAGTTTAGTTGTGGGCTTACTAAAAAATAATATTCTTATAACCGGCGGTGCTGGTTTTATAGGACAGCATCTCTGTCGTTCTTTATTAGCCAACGGATATAGTGTGCGTGTGCTTGATAATTTTACTCCACAAGTTCATGGTGATAATGCTAACCTATCAAAAGATTTACTTCCGAATATAGATATTGTTCGCGGTGATATAAGAAATCACGATACAGTTCTTCGAGCAATTAATGGGGTCGATGTCGTGATACACCTTGCCGCAGAGACTGGTACTGGTCAATCAATTTATGAAATTGATCGCTACTTTAGTGTCAACGTCCAGGGAACTGCGACCATGCTGCAGCTACTACAAAATCACTCTTGTGGACAGAAGGTCTCCTCTATAATTGTGGCTTCCAGTCGTGCTGTATATGGTGAGGGTAGTTACACTTGCGCTACGCATGGTCTTGTGTACCCGGAATCACGCACATATGAAAATTTGAAGTCAGGCAATTTTGAGCCACTTTGTCCTGAATGTGGCCAAGAAGTTTCGATAGTTCCTACAGAGGAGTCAGCGCCATTTAATCCTTTGTCTGTTTATGGCTTGACCAAACAGGTTCAGGAGCAGGCTGTTCTCATGTTCGCCAGAATCAGAGGGATTAATGGTTTTGCCTTGCGTTATCAGAATGTATATGGCCCTGGGCAATCACTTAAGAATCCATATACGGGCATTCTGGCTGTTTTCGCAAACCTGGCGCGCCAAGGTCAATTGATTGATATTTATGAAGATGGACTTGAGTCGAGAGATTTTGTTTTCGTTGATGACATTGCAGATGCGACATTACGTGCTGTTAATTTTTCAGGCAAATTTGTTGGTGCGTTGAACGTGGGGCTTGGTGAATCGGTGTGCGTTGCTAGAGTGGCTGATGAAATAAATAATTACTTTGGTGGGCGTTCAGAAATTAAGACCACCGGTTTTTTTAGGTTAGGTGATATCCGACACAATAAGGCTTCCATAACCAAACTCAAGACTGTTCTCGATTTTACACCATCTATAACCTTCCAGAAAGGACTGCACAGTTTTCTTGCTTGGGCGGAAAAGCAGCCGCTTGAAGACAGCGGTGCTTATCAGCAAGCGTTTGAGGAACTTAGAGAACACGGCCTTGTTGGAGAGGGAAGGAAGTCATGAAAGCGTCAAAATTGAAAAAACTAGTAGGGGCTGATTTACGACGTCTTCTGCCGGATAATCCTGATGTTTCAGGATTTCAACTGTGGTCTAAATTATTTCATCCACGCTTTGTGCCAGTGCTACACATACGACTTTCACAATATTTTTATCACTCTAGGATATTACGTCCGCTTAGCTTTATATTTTCGTTAATTAATCATATTATGTTTGGGATTGAAGTGACGCCTCGCTGTTGTATTGGCCCCGGGTTGTTGCTACCCCACACGTCAGGTGTTGTTATCGGTGCAATCGAAATAGGCGACAATGTTACTATATTTCAGGGAGTTACTTTGGGCTCGAAATATTTTGATATAGATTTTACGCCTACGTCGCGACCTGTTCTGGAAGACGGTGTGGTAATAGGTGCGGGGGCAAAGGTGTTGGGGGGTATTCGTATCGGACGCAATGCAGTAGTCGCGGCGAATTCGCTTGTGACTGAATCAATACCGGAGGGTGGGTATGCCATAGGTGTGCCTGCTGTTGTAACTGTCTCATGATAAATGAGTTTCCTTTAAGAAATAAAAAAATCATTTTATTTTGTCCTAAGTTTTTTGGCTATGAAAAAGAAATTGTTTCTGTGCTAAAAAAGATGGGGGCAGAAGTGACATCCCGTAGTGGTCAGGCATCAGAACATCCTTGGTCTAAAGCTTTTATTCGCCTTCTTCCCAGACTTGCATGGTATTACACTGACCAGCTACATTTCTCATGGCTTAAAAAATTTAGTCCGGATAATTGTGATTTAGTTCTTATCGTAAAAGGAGAAGGATTATCTCCAAAGTTTCTTAAAGCCCTTCGAATACACTATCCCAAGGCGTATATAGTTCTTTATTTATTTGATAGTATTTTAAATTGTAAATATATAGAGTTAAAATACCCTTATATAGATGAATTCTTCAGTTTTGATCCTGACGATTGTAACCAAATGCCTATGTTCAAATACCGCCCGCTTTTTTTTATTGAGAAATACCTTGAAACTGACAGCGGGCAACAGAACCAACGCCTTTTTTTTCTTGGTACCCTCAATGGCGACCGACCAAAACTGATCTGCCGTCTTTTAGCTGTTTTAAATCATGATGTGGTATTCGATTACTGGCTTTTCGTAAGGAGCCGGCTGGAATTTGTCCTCCGCAAAATATTTGATCATTCAGTGACAATACTGGATTCTTCCCGCTTTCTTTTTAATGTGATACCCTCGGAGACAATAATATCGCATTTAGATAAATGTGTGGCTGTCCTTGACATTGAACATCCAAAGCAGACAGGATTGACGATGAGAACATTTGAAGTCCTTGCTTCTAGGAAAAAGTTAATTACGACAAACAAAACAATACTACAACACGATTTTTATAATCCCAAGAGAATCTGCGTTATCGACCGGAACAATCCGTCTATTCCACCTGATTTTCTGATTTCTAAGGTGCCTCCATTGCCTGATGATTTCATGACAAAATATTCATTGAGCGGTTGGCTTATGGAAATTCTGAATACATTCATGATGATAAAAACTGTAGAGGATTCAAAAGGAAGTTAAGATTAGTTTATAACTGTTTACAGTATAGGTTGAAATGATAGGCGGTCATTCTTGCTAATGTGCAAAATTATTAATCGCTTACATCAATTTTATTTAAGGCCTGCTATATGATATTCGACCATGTATTAGTAACAGGTACTGCCGAAATTTTAGGTTCAGCAATTGTTCGGCAAGCTTTTTTATACAGCCGTTTTTCAAGACTCTTCAGTATGTGAGAACAAGAACATGAACATGAACATGAATAAAAAATATTACAGGAAACAGCTATTAATTTTTTGCGGCGATATTATGATCATCGTCGTCTCCTTATATTTAGCGCCATTTATTCGTTACAAAGATTTGCCTGATCCTTTAAGCTTTTTTAGTGGTGACGTTTTTGTTGCCCTGTCTGTCTATTTTTTTGTTCTTTATTTTTTTGACTTCTATAACATTGAGAGAGAAATGACAAAGTTATCCTTTGCGATGAAATTTCTTCAGGCAATTTTCACTATCAATATTATTAATGCGTCTCTTTTTTATCTGTTCCATCTGCGGCCATATAGTTCATGGGTTCTCTTCCTCAGCAGTTCTTTGACGCTGATATTTTTGATGATCTGGAGAATTATTCTTATATATCTGATCAATGCCACAAAGACGCCCTTGCGCATCTTAATTTATGGCGCTGGAAACTCGGGAAATGTATTGTATAAGCTTTTAAAATCTAATTCCGACTATCAGGTAATCGGATTTGTTGATGATGATGAAAAAAAGCATGAGCTGATTATTAATGGTCTGCCTGTTTTGGGAGGTGGTAATAAGTTACCTGATTTTGTGGAAAAATACGCCATCAATAAAGTTATTGTATGTCCCAGTAAAGGGATTCGGTTGGAACTATATCCACAGTTAATCAAAGTCAAGTTCATGGGTGTAGCGGTTTATGAGATGCCTACTTTTTATGAAAAAATAGCGGGCAAAATACCGGTTATTCATACCAGTGATGTATGGCTGGGTTATTCCAATATTACCGGCGTTAAAAAAAATATCTACAATGTCAAGATTAAAAATTTTATTGATAAAACACTCGCCGTGATAATTCTTATGGTTACGGCGCCTTTAGCTGTCTTAACAGCAATATTTATTAAAATGGAATCGAAGGGTCCTGTTATTTATGCGCAAGACAGGGTAGGCTTGGACGAAAAAATATTTACGTTGTATAAGTTTCGTTCCATGCGTATCAATGCGGAAGTCAATGGCGCCGTCTGGGCGCAGAAAAACGATCCGCGGACAACCCGTGTCGGAAAGATTATTCGCTTTTTGCGAATTGATGAACTGCCGCAGCTTTGGAATGTATTAAAAGGTGAAATGAGCTTTGTTGGCCCCAGACCGGAGCGACCGGAATTTGTTCAACAGTTGGAAAAAGAAATACCTTATTATATGTTACGGCATTCCGTTAAGCCCGGCATTACCGGTTGGGCGCAGATAAACTACAAATATGGGGCTTCGCAAGAAGACGCTCAGGAAAAGCTCCAATTTGATCTTTATTATATTAAAAACAGGGATTTTATACTTGATCTTTATATCCTGTTGCGGACTATGCGGGTGATAATATTCGGCATAGGTGCAAGATGAAGGGTGTTTGGATCAGTTGCGTTATCAATAATAAATAATTGTATAAATACGGCTTTACGAAATAATGAAAGTGGTTTATAAAACCATGAAAATTATACGAAATAATAAAATGTTTTTACATTGCCGGCCACAGCAGGGAGCAATTGCCAACATAACAAACAAAACTGAATAAAGGTTCTTCCATGAATGATGAAAACTCTGTAAGTAATATTAACGAAATATGGTTTGTTGTTTATTGGCGCGTCATCGTGAAGCGCCGGGAAATGATCGGCATGCTTGTTTTGGCGGTAGTAATTCTTACCATAATAATTTCTTTGTTTATGAAAAATATTTACGGGGCAAAAGCAATTATTACACCGATTGCGCCGAAAGAGTCCGGCGGTAGCAGTATTGCCGCCAGCATTATGCAACAGGTCGGAGGATTGTCAGCCATCGGTATTCCCGATTCGTCATCGTCAGCGGAAATAGTTACGCTTTTACAATCTAATATTCTGCGCGAAAAGATTATTTCTCAATATAATCTTTTGCCGGTTTTATTTTCGGATCAGTGGGATGAAAATACAAAACACTGGAAAAAAAGAGCCTGGTATAATCCTTTATTTTTAATTTCGTCATTAATGCGTCTGATCAAACCTGTCGATAAAAATGGGATGGAAAAGATTGAAGGAATACCTGATGTCTGGGATGGTTTGCGTGAATTAGATGATATGGTCAAAATATATAGTAATGTAAAAGATAAAACAATCACGATTGTGGTTGAATTTGATGATCCGGTTTCGGCGGCGAATATAGCCGGGTATTTTTTGGCTGCGCTTAATGATCATATGAGCAGCGAAGCAAAAAGAGTTGCTTTAACCAATAGAAAATATCTGGAACAACAACTGGACCAAACCGCCGATCCATTTATTAAGCAAAAAATTTATAATCTCATCGCTCAGCAGATTGAAACATCGATGATGGCGGAAGTAAAAGAAAACTTCGCCTTCAAGGTAATAGATCCGCCCAAAGCTCCAGACCGGAAAATGAAGCCAAAGAGAGCCCAAATGACGCTTCTTAGTTTGTTGGCTTCTTTATTGATTGGTATAGCCATAGCGTTTTTTCTGGGTTATTGGGAAAAGATGAAAGATCAAGATAGGTCTAAATACGGAGGTTAAAAATTGTATAAAAAAATATCAGCAATAATAATTTTATTAACGGCCATATCCATTTCACTAAATATAGCTTATGCGCAAAATTCTCCGCAGTCAGCTTCGCCATCACAACAGGCTACTATTCTCAATAATATGACGGAACAACAAAAAGCGTGTGCAATTAATGGTTTGTCTCCTGAACAACAAAAAGCGTGTGTAATTAATGGTTTGTCCCCTGATCAACAAAAAGCCGTTCAAACGGAATTAAATAAGTATGGTGGCGCTTTAACGCCGGAAGCACTTGAAGCATTAAAAAAATCACCGGAATTTAAAAATTTAAAACCGGAAGAAATTATAAAAGGCAAAGAGTTGCTTGAAAAAAGCAACAAGCCCGAAGCAAGAATAGAAACCAAAGAGGAGAAAAAAGAATTCAATGCTGAAAAAAAGAAAATACTGGGCGAAGAGAGTTCAACCTCTCTCTTTGAAAGGTCGCGCGACGTAGGAAAATATCAGGATATCAAACTGGAATTAAAACCGTTCGGGTATGATTTCTTCCATGATGCAGCTGTTCGTGTAGTAACCGATAGCAGAGACGTTCCTGTTCCGTCTAAATATGTAGTTGGGCCTGGCGATGAAGTAAAAATCCTGCTCTGGGGGCGCGTTAATGCTCAGTACAATCTTACTATTGATCGAAATGGCAGCATTACTATTCCCCAGATAGGGCCTCTGTATGTTGCCGGCATGACCTTTCAAGAAATGTCCACTTATTTAATCAAGCAATCAAACCAGATAGTCGGAGCAAACATTGATATTACAATGGGCGCGTTGAAAACAATTCCGGTTTTTATTCTCGGCGATGTGAAAAGGCCCGGCGCTTATACGATCGGTTCCTTTGCCACAATCACCGACGCGCTCCTGTTGGCCGGAGGGCCAACAGATATAGGTTCTATGCGCAATGTTCAGTTGAAAAGAAAAGATAAGGTGGTCGCTAAATTTGATCTTTATGACCTGCTGTTAAAAGGCAACAAAGGGGCTGATGCCGTTTTACAGGCGGCTGATGTTGTTTTTGTTCCCGTTTGCGGGCCCCTTGTCGGTGTTGCCGGAAATGTAAAAAGGCCGGCCATTTATGAATTAAAGGAAAAGTTTGACTTGCAAAATTTATTTGATCTTGCCGGAGGCATTATACCGACCGCCTATACTCAGCAGATTCAAATTGAACGGATTGTGAAAAATGAAAAACAAATTATTGTGGATATCGATGATAAACATTTAGACAAATCCAAACTCTTTCAATTGCAGGATGCCGATTTGATCAAGGTGTTTTCCATTGTTGATGCCAATTTAAATGTAGTATATCTGAATGGCTATGTAAAAAAACCCGGTAAATATGAACTAAAACCGGGAATGAAACTCAAAGATATCATTAAAAGAGTCGAAGATTTGCCATTAGAGACTCATTTTGAATATGCTTTGATCAAAAGAATAATTACACCGGGAGGCGAAACGGCCTTAATCCCGTTTAACCTTGGTAAATTGATTTTCAGTAATGATGCCGAAGCAAACTTAACCCTCGCACCGCAGGATAATATTTTTATCTTCAGCGACTGGTTCTTCAAAGATAGACCTTCCTTTTCTATTGCGGGAGAGGTGCGCATGCCTGATAAGTATGACTGGATAAAAAATTTCAAAGTCAAGGACGCTATCCTGGCTGCGGGCGGTTTAACCAAAGATGCCTATCTGGAAAAAGCGGAGATTTTGCGCGTAGACAAAAACAGGCAATATCAAACTATATATTTTAATGTATCCAAAGCTATGCTGGAAAATGAGCAGGACAATATATTACTGCAGGATGAGGATAAAATTACCATCCATTCAGTGACTGAACTTGTTTATAAGAAAACTGTGTCCATCGAAGGCGATGTCTTAAGGCCGGGCACATACCAATTTACTGAACAAATGACCGTTAAGGAACTGGTGTTTGCCGCCGGTAATATACTGGAATCAGCTTATCTGGATGATGCCGAAATTGCTTCCATGGAAGTTGAAAACGGTAATGTCACCAAAATTGTCCAAAGAAATATTAATTTAAAAAAAGCACTAGAAGGGAATGAGAGATATAACGTTAAATTAAAACCTTACGATCGAGTGTTTGTCAAAGCGATTCTCGATTGGCGGCGTGAACATTTTGTCACCGTTACCGGTCAATTTAAATTTCCCGGGAGATACATTATAAGAAAAGGCGAAAAGCTTTCTTCGCTGATTCAAAGAGCCGGAGGCTATACGGATAGTGCTTATTTGCGCGGTGCAGTATTTATCAGGGAAAGAGTAAAAGAAATGCAGCAAAAGGGTATCGAGGAGATGGCCTCGCGTCTTGAAAAGGAGCTTTTATCGCAGAGCAGCGAACAAATTTCCACTGCCGTATCAAATGAAGAAATTCAGGGCAAGCAATACGAAGTTGCGCAAAAGAAGAAATTAATTGAAAACATGAGAAACCTTAAAGCGCTGGGAAGAATGACCATAAAATTGGCTCATGTGCGTCTCTTAAAGGGGAGCGAATATGATATTGAATTGGAAGACGGCGACAGTTTGTTCATTCCCGAAAAAAACAGCGTCGTCAATGTCACCGGAGCTGTAATGGCTCAGGGCTCCTATGTTTTTTCGGAAAAAGCTGATTATCTGGATTATATCAATATGAGCGGCGGCTATTCAGATTATGCCGATGAAAGTAAAGTTTTTGTACTGAAAGTTGACGGCAGCGCCCACAAGGCGCATCGCGGTTTGATTAACTGGAACGAGAAAAAAGATCGTTTGGAAATGGCGGCTTTTTCCGATGAAGAGACAAATTATATCGAACCCGGCGATGTTGTTGTTGTGCCCGAAAAAATTGACCGAATTGCATGGCTAAGGGAAGTACGTGATATTAGCCAGATTCTTATGAATACGGCAGTGGTTGCCGGCGTTGTAAAAATGCTATTTTAAATTTTTCAGAAATAGTTTAGTAAGTTTTCTACTGATAAAATAGAATAGGTTGCGGATTAATAACACAAATGTTATTTTATTGTAGAAAGGGGAAATTTAAAATGAAAAAAGTTATCAGCATTTTAGTATTATTATTTTTTCTGATGTCAATGATTCCCTTACCCGGTTTTTGCGAAGATAATAAAAAAGATAATGCAACATCCGGCGCTGCTACTGCTGGAACAGCCGCAGGTGAAGAAACTTTTATGGGTATGCACACCGGAACTATTGCAGTTAGTGTGATAATTATAGCAGCAGTAGCTGTTCTTTTGGTTGCATCGGGAAGAGTTTCAACAACAACAAATAATTAGACAATACATAAAACTTTACTTAATGGGCGAAAATTAACCGGGTAATTGGTCGAAGTTTTCGCTCATCTTTTTTTGAGTCATTAATTGTTAACAAAATTGATTATGAATATTCCGGAAAAAGCAAAATTAGTAATAATAATATTTTTGGTATCATCAGTTTTCTTTGCGAACATATCATTTTCCATTCCTCAAAAAGATCAAGAAGAAGATGATTTCATATTATCCACTGCGGAAAATATGTTCATTTATATGAAAAATAAAGAATACGTTTCCGTTTGGAATTGCCTGTCGGTTAAATCAAAACAAATAATTGTTGAGGACGTGTATAAAGAATCAAAAAAAGCAGGTGTCGAATATAAAAAAAATGAATTGTTGAATGATTTTAACTCTGGCGGGATGTTGGCTAAGGCTTATTGGGATAGCTTTTTAACCGCGTTTGATTCGAATATCGCGCTTGAACAGTGCAAATGGGAAATGGGAAAAATAGAAAAAAACGAAGCGGAAGTTATATTAAAATACAAGAAGTCAGATAAACCGGCAATTTTGAAGATGTATAAAGAGAATAACACATGGAGAGTCGGTTTGAAAGAAAGTTTTGGGACGCGCAATCTGAATCCTTTTTAGAATAATTTAACGGGGAGACTTTTCATTGCTGCTATTACGCACTTCGAATAAGCGTCATTCTGTTGCGAAGTTGCAGAATGACGCTTATTCGAAAGGAGTATAGAAGAGTTGAACTGCGCGGACGCTCAGAACCATGCAACGGCAGTCTGTGGTGATTTTTCTTTTTTTCCAATTCACGCAATATTTCCCCTGAAAATAGAAGTCTAATATATTGATATTATTACACTCACAATAAAAGTGTCGATAAGGCTATTTTCATTCTCCTTTGTGACAGGATACTGTCATGTATGTTTCAATTGGTAATGATTACTCCGAAATCAAGTTGATAATAAATTTAAAAACTCATACAATTCACAAATAGAAAGCCTAAAAAGAAAGAGTCCTATTTAATGAATGCTAAAGAGGCCAATGATGAAGATATTCAGAACAAGCAGTTTAGTTGTCGTTTTGCGGGGACTTTCTGCAATCATGGTTATTTCCTCATTCGTGCCAGTGCTGGCCCACGAGCATGGGCAAGCGCTGACGCGGCACATGCATGAGGCAATTTCAAACGGGCAGGCGAAGTGGTTAGACCGGCTTCCCGCAACGCAGTCATTGCGGTTGAATATCGCTCTGCCGCTACGCAACGAGTCGGAACTTGACGAATTGTTGAGCCAAATTTACGATCCGCAAAGCCCCTCTTACCACCAATTCCTTAGCGTGGAAAAATTCACCGAGCGGTTTGGACCGTCGCAGGAGGATTACGATGCGGTGATTAATTTCGTGGAAGCAAACGGCCTGACCGTGACGGGCACCGCTCCCAATCGTATGATTGTGGATGTCGCGGGGCCGGTGGCGAATGTCGAACGAGCGTTTCACGTGAACATGGGTATTTATAAGCACCCGACGGAAAATCGCAATTTCTACGCTCCGGATCAGGAACCAACGGGGGATATGTCGGTTACATTGTGGCACATCACGGGCCTCGACAACTTCTCGATCCCGCATCCGGCAAGCCTTAAGAGAGATACAAAAGTGAAGGGCAACCAGACGGGATCGGGACCCAGTGGGTATTTTATCGGCAGCGACATGCGAGCAGCCTACTACGGTGGGACAGCACTTACCGGCAGCGGCCAGTCGGTCGGGTTGGTGGAATTTGCTGGTTACAACGTAAACGACGTCATTACCTATTTCAGCAATGTGGGACAACCCCTCAATGTCACCATTGTTGGCGTATCAACGGATGGATCCAGTTTGAGCTGCACGGGGACATGCGACGACTCCGAGCAGGTGGTGGATATCGAAGAGGTGATTTCGATGGCGCCGGGCATGAGCCAGGTTCTCGTATACATAGCCAACACTAGCGACGTCAGCATCTTCAACAAGATGGCGACGGACAATATTGCCAAGTCATTGAGCTGCTCGTGGGGATGGAGTCCGGCTGATACGAGCAGTGATGATCCGATATTCAAAGAGTTCGCGGCGCAAGGCCAGACTTTGTTTGTGGCGTCAGGTGACAGTGGTGCCTATCGTACAAGATCCAAAGATGTTTACCCGGCGGACGATGCGTATGTCACGTCGGTGGGCGGCACGGACTTGACCACCATCAGCGCAGGCGGCGCCTGGAAATCGGAAACCGCCTGGTCCTACAGTGGTGGCGGGATTTCCCCTAACAGTATTGCGATCCCCAGCTACCAGAAGACTGCGGGCGTTATAACCACTGCCAATAAAGGATCAAAGGTCTATCGTAATAGTCCGGACGTTGCCGCGGAAGCGAACACAGACAATTACTTTTGCTACAACGGCACCTGCAGTGGAGGATGGGGCGGAACCAGTTTTGCGGCACCCCGTTGGGCTGGCTATCTGGCGCTGGTGAATCAACAATCCGTGGCTCATGGCAATAGTACGCTTGGCTTCATCAACCCGACAATCTACTCAATTGGATTGGGGGCAAACTATGGCAAAAACTTCCACGACATCATCAGCGGTAATAATGGCACGTATTCAACGGAAGCAGGCTATGACCTGGTGACAGGATGGGGCAGTCCTAATGGGACTAACCTGATTAACTCCCTGGCCCCGTCTGACGCGAATCTCTACGGCTCCTTTACAGGCGCAGGCATTTGGAAGTGGGACGGAACAACTTGGACTCAGATTACACCCAACAATCCACAGTTGATGGTGACCTCAGGGTCAAACCTGTATGGCTCCTTTACCGGAGGAGGCATCTGGCAATGGAATGGAACAACCTGGACTCAGGTTACATCCAACAATCCGGATTTGATGGTGACCTCTGGGTCAAACTTGTACGGCTCCTTTGCGGGAGGAGGCATCTGGCAATGGAATGGAACAACCTGGACTCAGGTTACACCCAACAATCCGGATTTGATGGTGACCTCGGGATCAAACCTGTATGGCTCCTTTACCGGAGGAGGCATCTGGCAATGGAATGGAACAACCTGGACTCAGGTTACACCCAACAATCCGGATTTGATGGTGACATCGGGATCAAACCTGTATGGCTCCTTTACCGGAGGAGGCATCTGGCAATGGAATGGAACAACCTGGACTCAGGTTACACCCAACAATCCGGATTTGATGGTGACCTCAGGGTCAAACTTGTACGGCTCCTTTGCGGGAGTGGGCATCTGGCAATGGAATGGAACAACCTGGACTCAGGTTACACCCAACAATCCGGATTTGATGGTTGCCACAGGTACGATCTTGTATGGCTCCTTTGCGGGAGGAGGCATCTGGCAATGGGATGGAAGTTCCTGGACTCAGGTTACCCCCAACGATCCGGCAAGTATGGTGATAGGGAACTAAGGCTTACAGTTGGTCACTCATTAACAAGTTTCTGAGAGTTATAGTAGTCAGACATCAGAATAATAACCATCGGGGAGGGAGTAATCTCTCCCCAACTTTAATCCATCCCTAATCAAAACCGGCAGATTGCAGTACAATAAGTCAATATAAACATTTCAGTTGATAATCTTCATTATCCACTTCATGTCGATGTTGAGGCTTTGTGGGTGTAACAAACAGTCTTTTGCTAATCCTTAATATTCAAATATCTTTTGGAAAAAGAGTTAGAAAAATAAAAGGAGGGTGATCATCTTTTCATTAGATCCTTCGCCCCGGACACATGTGACCTAACTTGCCTCTGCGTGACATTTAGGTTATTCAGGTTATCAGGTTATGCGCCGGGCTTCGCTTTTTCCAAACACGGCGCAGACGCAAAGAATTGCTCACAACAGATACTGAACTCAAAGCCATGGCCGCGGCGGCAAATTCGGGATTCAGCAATATTCCCCAAAAAGGATACAAAGCACCTGCTGCAATAGGAATGCCTATCACATTGTAAAAGAAGGCCCAGAAAAGATTCTGCTTGATCACACGCATTGTGGCCTCTGACAGGCCGATAGCTTCAGGCACGCCCAGCAGATCATCGCGAATCAAGGTTATATCACTGGCTTCAATGGCCACATCTGTTCCCGCACCAATGGCAATGCCCACATCCGCTGCCGCCAGTGCCGGAGCGTCGTTGATCCCGTCACCGACCATGGCGACAACTTCACCCGCCTTTTGCAGTTTTCTTATTTCATCAGCCTTGTTGCCCGGAAGAACATCCGCCAGCACCTGATCAATGCCCAGTTGAGCGGCAATAGCTTTAGCCGTACCGGCATTATCACCTGTAACCATCATCACCTTCAATCCTCTGCGTTTCAAGCTTTCAATCGCTTGTTTTGCCGAATCCTTAGGCACATCGGCCAGAGCTATGAGCCCGATTGCCGTCTTTTCTAAAGCCACATAAACTACAGTTTTCCCTTCACTGGCAAGCACTGCCGCAGAATCATCCAGCGCATCCACAGAGATGCTTTCATTTTCCATAAGCATGCGGTTACCGATCAGACACAATTTATCTTTGACAAAGCCTTTCGCTCCCAGGCCGGAAGCCGCCGTAAATTTTTCCGCAGCGGCTACTGCAATTCCATCGGCTTGCGCTCTCTGCAAGATTGCTTGCGCCAGCGGATGTTCCGAGTTTCTCTCCAGTACCGCGGCATAAGCAAGAACCTGCGTGCTGTCAAAGCCACTGGCCGCGACCAGATCGGTTAACACAGGCTTACCGCGTGTCAGCGTGCCTGTTTTATCGAAGACGACAACAGAAAGCTTATGTATTTTTTCCAGAGCCTCGCCGCCCTTAATTAAAATTCCGTTTTGCGCTCCCAGACCGGTGCCCACCATTATTGCCGTTGGAGTGGCCAGCCCTAAAGCGCAGGGGCAGGCAATCACCAGCACGGAAACAAAGTTAATCAAAGCGCGGCTGAAATTGCTTTGCGCAGGAAGAAAATACCAGATAGCAAATGTAACAAAAGCGATGACAAAAACTGTCGGAACAAAAACAGAGGCAACTTTATCTGCCAAACGTTGGATAGGGGCTTTGGAGCCTTGCGCATCTTCAACCAGGCGGATGATTTGCGCCAAAGCGGTTTCGGCACCCACGCCTGTCGCCCGAAAAGTAAAACTGCCAGTTTTGTTCATGGTCGCGGCAAATACCTTTTGTCCGGTATCTTTAGAAACAGGCATACTCTCGCCGGTCAACATTGATTCGTCAATTGTGGATTGGCCGGATAAGATAACTCCGTCAACGGGAATTCTTTCGCCGGGTTTGACAAGCAGGACATCGTCAACCTTTACTTCTTCTACGGCAACTTCCAACTCTTCGTCTTTTCTGATCAGATGCGCCGTTTTGGGTTTCAGTCCCATCAACTTCTTTATGGCTGCAGAAGTTTTTCCTTTGGCTTTTGCCTCCAAAAGCCTGCCCACCAAGATGAGAGTGACGATCATTGCCGCGCTGTCATAATAAACATGAGGCATGACGCCGGCAGTCATAAAAAAATGAGGGAAGAAAGTGGCGGCGGCGGAGTAAACATAGGCGGCAAGAGCGCCCACGGCAACAAGAGTGTTCATATCGGAGGTTTTTTGCCGGGCGGCTTTAATCGCACCAACAAAAAAACGGCTGCCCACCCAGAAAACGGCGGGAGCGGTTAAGATAAACATGGTCCAAAGCATAAACTCGCGGGAGATTATTTGCAGAAAACCAAACCAATGCTGCATTGAGCCTGCAAAGATGATAATGCTCAATATTGCGCCGCAGGTCACTTTTAACTTCAGATCTTTCAATTCCTTGACCCGGGAAGCTTCGATGGGATCGGCAAGGCTATCCTTAAGTTCACCTAAATATTCATAACCTTGTTCAATTATAACTTTCTTAAGTGCCGCCAGGCCATTCCATTTCGATTCATGAATAATTGTGGCACGGCCGTTAGCCAGGTTGACGCTGGCATCGAGCACTCCCATGACTGAATTTAGCGCATTTTCCACGCGCCGCACACAGGCCGCGCAGGTCATCCCGCCCACGGAAATAGTGATTTTTTCCTGATCCAAACCTGATGTATCAATTAACGCTTCATAGCCCAGATCATGTATTTTGTTTTGCAACTCTTTGGCGTCAAGTTGGCCGCTTTCATATTCAACAGTGGCTTTTTGTGTGGCAAAGTTAACATCTGCTTTCGACACACCGGGAGTATGGCGCAAACCTTCTTCTATGCGCCTTACGCACGAGGCACAAGTCATTCCATTAATATCGAAGATCACTTTATTCAACAACTTCGTATCCTGCCTTTTTTATCGCCGCGGCAACAACCTCAGGAGCGACCACCTTTACTTCCTCATAAGTCGCCACGCCGCTTTTTAAATCGACATTGACATCTTTTACCCCATCCAGTGCAGCGAGTGCTTTAGTTACAGCCATTACACAATGCTGGCAGGTCATCCCTTTTATTTTTACGCTTTTCATTTGAGTTAACTCCTTATAAAGAAATTTGTAATTAATTTAAGAACTTTTATTATAATAGCAAGCTTAATAATTATTTTTTGACATTTTTCCGCTGACACTTGGCATTATATCATGCTTGATTTAAAATTTATTCTGTATTATTAATAATTCACGGGTGTGAACCCCGCTAAGCTTCGCCCGCGGGATAATTCAACCTGCAAGCTTCAGTGCCCTTTGTTTCTGAAGCTTGGGTCTCATTAGGGTGGTAAATGATTATTAAATGCTGGGGCTCCAGAGGCTCTATCCCTGTTTCGGGAAAACAATATTTGCACTATGGCGGGAACACCACCTGTCTCGAAATCAGGACAAATGATGATCGAATATTGATCGTTGATGCCGGCTCCGGTATCCGTGAGGCGGGCAATTCTTTAATCGCGGCCGGCCGTCATGATTTCACTCTTTTATTAACGCATGCCCATTGGGATCACATTATGGGTTTCCCCTTTTTTAAACCAATTTATTCACGCAAAACCAATTTGAATATCTGGGGTTGTCCGTTTGCTCAGGCTTCTATAAAAGAAATGCTCTCGTGCATCATGGCGGCACCTAATTTTCCGGTAAATTTTGATGCCATCCACGCGAATATATCCTATCAAGAAACGTGCGTTGAACACTATACCCTCGGATCGATGATTATCACGCCCATAGCTCTTAGCCACCCCAATCGGGGTACAGGTTACAAGTTTGAAGAAGACGGCAAATGTTTTGTTTTTCTCACCGATAACGAGTTGGGTTACAAGCATGAAGGCGGTCTTGATTATCAGGACTATCTTGAGTTTTCAAGGAGCGCGGATTTACTCTTCCACGATGCCGAATATAAAAAAGAAGAATATAAAAAAACCCGCGGCTGGGGACATTCTTGCTACAAGGACGCCCTGAATCTGGCGATGGATGCCAGAGTGAAAAAATTAGGGTTATTTCATCACAATCAGGAAAGAATTGATGTCGAAATTGATGCGGTTGTGAATGTTTGCCACGAGATAATTGAAAAAAACGGCAAAAATATGGAATGTTCTGCCGTCGGCCAGTCAATGGAATTTAAGCTTTAACTTTCACAACTCACTTCCGGAAATAAGAAAGCATGTTTTTTATCCTGCACATTTTATTGATGGCAACAGCAACACTGGGCATTATTGCCGGTGTCAGCTCCGCCATGTTTTTTCGCAAGAAAAGAAATTGGCTTAAAGTTCATAAATATTTCAATTCATTTAGTCTTCTGGGAATGTCAGCGGGCATAATCATGGCTTTTATTTATGTTTCCAGCACAAACGGTGAGCACATCGATGGACTTCACCAATTTATCGGCCTGACCACGTTTAATTTTGCTGTCGCCACTTTGCTTCTTGGATTTTATCAATTTAAAGCCAAAAATAAATCAGCCTTGAGAACAACGCATCGCTGGCTCGGACGTTTTTCTTTGCTGCTGTTCCTGACGGCCATAACTTTGGGATTGATTCTAATCAATATACTTTAAACAAACAAATCTGCGCAAGTGCCCCCTTTGCGGTCAAAAATATGTTCCTGCCGACAACTACAGCGGAATTAAAAAAATTAAAATGGGATAAGCTCGATATTATTCTTGTCACCGGCGACGCTTACATCGATAGCCCTTTTATCGGCGTTTCCGTAATCGGCCGGGTTCTCACCAATGCCGGATTTCGTGTGGGAGTAATCGCTCAGCCCGACTGGCAAAGTAAAACCGATATTTGCCGGTTAGGAGAACCGGATTTATTCTGGGGTATCTCCGGCGGCTGCATGGATTCGATGGTCGCCAATTACACAGCAACGAAGAAAAAAAGGCTCAGCGACGATCTGACCGCCGGAGGCAGAAATAACCGCCGTCCCGACCGCGCTGTCGTCGTTTACGCCAATCTGATCCGCCAATATTTTAAAGAAACCAAGCCACTGGTACTGGGCGGAGTAGAGGCAAGCCTGCGCCGCATTGCCCATTATGATTTCTGGTCGGATTCCATCCGCCGGTCAATTTTATTTGACGCCCGCGCGGACGCGCTCGTCTACGGCATGGCAGAAAAGGCTACATTGGAACTCGCGCGAAAATTGCGGGATGGACATAATATAAAAGACATCAAAGGAATTTGTTATATCTCCCCTGCCCCGCCGCCTGATTACATTGAATTGCCCGCCTATGAAAAGGTTGTCGCGGATAAAAAATCTTTCAGCCAAATGTTTAATACATTTTATCAAAACAATGATCCTTTAACCGCCCAAGGTTTGTTTCAGCAGCACGGCCCCCGCTACCTTGTGCAAAACCCGCCGCAACCTCATCTAACGGCTGAAGAACTGGATAACATATACGCGCTTGATTTTGCCCGCGACGTTCATCCCTTCTACCAGACACAAGGCAAAGTACGGGCAATGGAGACGATTAAATTCTCTATAACCTCCCATCGCGGTTGTTATGGTGAATGTAATTTCTGTTCTATCGGCCTGCATGAAGGAAGAACGGTCATCAGCCGTTCTGAAAGATCAATAATTGCTGAAGCGCAAAAGCTCGCCCTGCTGCCTGATTTCAAAGGCTACATCCTAGACGTGGGCGGATCCACAGCAAATATGTACGGTATTGATTGTCGGCGTAAGCAGACTCAAGGTGCCTGTCAGGACAAGAGATGTCTTTATCCGCAAGTATGCGCGTCCTTGAGGCCTGATCACAGCCGCCAGATTAATTTGCTGAAGAGTTTGCGAAAGATAAATGGCGTCAAAAAAGTATTTGTCGCTTCCGGTATCAGATGCGATTTACTTGAGGCCGATAAGAAGAATTGCGCAAGTTATATGCAGGAGATAGTCAAACATCATGTCTCCGGCCAGTTGAAGGTGGCGCCCGAACATACCGCCGCGAATGTTCTCAGGCTGATGGGTAAGCCGCAGGTAAAGACACTTTCAAACTTCAAACAGCTCTTTGATAAAATTGAAAAAGTATCAGGACAGAAACAATTTCTCACTTATTACTTTATTGCCGCCCATCCGGGATGTACCGAGGAAGATATGCGTGAGCTTAAATCTTTCGCCGGCAGAGAGTTGAAGACCAACCCGCGGCAGGTGCAAATATTTACACCGCTTCCTTCCACTTATTCAAGCCTGATGTATTTCACGGAAATTGATCCCACAACCGGCAGAAAGATTTTTGTAGAAAAAAGTATCGCGAGAAAACAAAGACAAAAAGATATTGTTGTGGGAAAAACCATCAAGTAATGGGATTACATTATTTGATGGTTTCGGATACCTACCGGCAGATGTTGTCACAGACATTAAAACATTTAATATTATGCTTGACATGTAACCAATTAATGGTTACGATGAATCATGTACGAAGTATTTCTTACGAAACGAGTTCTAAAACAAGTTAATGAATTGCCAAACTTCATTCAGAAAAAGCTTGCTGTTTTAGTTGACGATCTTAGTGAAAAAGGGCCGATAAGAACTGAATGGCCGAACTTCAGTAAATTGGAAAAAAGTAAATACCATTGTCACCTTGCACACAAATTGGTTGTGTGCTGGCGATGTGAAAACAAATCAATTATTATAGAGGTGTACTATGCAGGCAGTCGTGAAAACGCCCCATATTAAAATTAATGTTCAAGGAGACATCATCCCGACAAAACTTCTTTTCTTTTTAAAAGAGGAATACGGCAATAAAGTAAAATTCATCGAAGAAGAAAGCGACAAGCTGGTCAAGGCTGTAAATACTCAGTGGTATAAGGATATCAAAGCGGCAACGACGCCGGGTGATTACTTGAGAATTTATCGGGAACGAAACGGATTAACGCAAACAAAGCTTGGAGAAATGGCCGGTGGCGTACCGCGTCAGCATATCTCCAACATGGAAAACGGACGAAGAGCAATAAGCCTGAAGGCGGCGCGTAAATTTGCCGATATTTTCGATGTTTCTTTTGAAATATTTCTTGGCCGCAGATAACGCATCTATGGTGTTGGGGTTTGTCTTTTTTCATGGAAATTGATCCCGCAACCGGAAAGAAAATTATTGTGGAAAAGAATATTGTGAGAAAACAAAGACAAAAAGATATTGTTGTAGGAAAAACGATCAGATAATTTTAAACTATTTCCCTTTTTTAGATTACTACTTTCACTTAGTTTCAGTAATGAGAAGTTGTTAGAATTGAGGATTACCATTTGAAACCCACATGACGGCCAGCCGTCACAAAAAAGAATGAAAATAGCCTTGTCGACACATTTATTGTGAATGTAATAATATCAATATATTAGACTTCTATTTTCAGGAGAAAGGTGCAACGCAAAGGTCAGCCGATATTGGAAGCTGTCGGATGAAGTGCTTTGTTAGGCTATCTAGTCCATAATCCCGGATACTGCGGAAGTATGACGGATTTCTCCTTTGCAAGGTTTTCAAGTCGCGATTTGAATTCCTGAAAGTCCTTCTCGGTGGTCATTGAGTAATACATAGCCCATAGCTCTTTCTCATCTGATTCCTGAATCAGCGGCGCGAGAATGGAAATAGATTGGCGTGTAATAGTCACAATTGTGTTTATATAAGTGGTTTTGGTAAGGTATAGGGAGAATACAATCATGACTGCAAACGTCAATATTGTGAGAGTGTAGTAGCCAATGCGAGAACGGAGGAAAGTCCTCGTCTTATTGTCGACCCCATCCTTCTTCACATGGGGGTGCCTAATGAGGACGTAACAATAAAACATCGGGACCATTGTCAGCACCAAGGTATGCAGGAAAAGAGATGAGTATTCGTGAAATCCTTTTGCGGCCTCTTCGTATATGCCATTTTTGTATGTGTTCGAGGCTAGGCTCATGCCAGACACGACGAGCTTGACAATCCAGTCTAATAGGTGGCTTAGGCACCGCTCCCAGAGACCGCTACCTATGGCTCCAAGTAAAATGGTGCCCAAAACTGCGGCTATACCGGTGAGGATCTTTTTATTTATGTTCATCATTATTCTTCAGCCTAACAGTATTTATATGGATATGTGCTAATATTACAAACGTCACAAAAAAACTATATAAAACTTTTAATTAAAAAGGATTTTGTAACGATTACTTATTGTAACCTAGCATAAAATTATAAATTTAGAAAATAAGACTTACAGGAAGTACTCCACATATAATAGGGAATATCTCCATTACAATTAAATCGGCTGGGCAATACCATTTCTATTTCAAAGGATAACGAGGCGGCTAGAAGGAGGCACCGTAAGCGTATATGAAAATACGTTGAAGATGCCGACGACGAAGCCAACAAAGTTAGCCGAAGAAAGAGGAATGGTATTAAACCCGTCCGTATTTATCTTCGAACCTCTCAATATCGTCATCACCGCAGTATTCGCCTGTCTGCACTTCGATGATGATCAGATTTTCGTCTGAAGAATTTTGGACGCGGTGTTTTGCTTCTTTAGGAATATCAATTGAACTGCCCGCGCGCAAAGATTTTTTTCTGCCGTCAACTATCGCGACGCCAAAGCCTGCAACAACAAACCAGTGTTCGGAGCGCATATGATGAAGTTGTAAACTCAGGCATCCGCCGGGTTCAACGACAATTCTTTTTACTTTATGGTCAGGAGCTTCCGATAATACTTCAAAACTGCCCCAGGGGCATTTAGTAATTTTTCCCATTTTGCCAACTCATGAATTTTTCTTTTTTGATTAACACAAAATTAAACCAATGAAAAGCCCCCTCTTTAATACCATTTCTAAATCAAAAATGATATCGAGGCGGCTAGGCGGAGGCAACGAGGCGTATTTTACATACGTTGAGGAAGCCGACGACGACGCCAACAAAGATAGCGCTTTGATTTAGAATTGGGAAAGGCCTTTCTATGCTCGCTTTAACCGCCAAATTATGCTAATCACATAAACAAAAAATAACAGCGGAAAGCAATTATCAATTTTTCATGAATATCACCTATAAAGTCAACAGAAGCAGAAAAAGAAGAAAAACTATTTCTCTGCAAATCAGCGATAAATCCGAGTTGGTCATTGCCGCGCCCTACTTTACACCGATTGGTGAAATAAACCGTTTTGTGCAGGAAAAACAAAACTGGATTCACAAAACGATACAGAGGCATAAAGAAGAAGCGATTAAAAACAAAGCCAGGGAATATATCACTGGTGAAATGTTTTATTATCTGGGTGAATCATTTCCACTGGAGGTATTTTTTGAAAAAAATGAGCGGCAAGGCCTTGTTTTTTGGGGCAATCGTTTTTATCTTAACACCGTTGATGCGGCAGAAAAGGGAATGTCTTACTTTGTTTCGTGGTATAAGAAGAAAGCCAAACAACACCTCCGGCAGCGTGTTGATTTTTTCAGCCGCGAGCTTAACTTGAGGGCGAAAAGCTTCAAGATAACTTCCGCCGAAAAACGCTGGGGCTCCTGTTCGGCTGAGGACAATCTTTCCTTCAGCTTCCAGTTGATAATGGCGCCGCCGGATATAATTGATTACGTGATTGTGCATGAATTGATGCACATCAAAGAAAGGAACCACTCGCCGAAATTCTGGAAACTGGTGGAGGCGACAATGCCGGAATATAAGATACACAGGCACTGGCTCAAAGAAAATAATCACAAATTTATTCTTTGAACCGATTGAAGAAAGGATTTAAAAAAATATATATATGGATATGCTCGAAACTGTTGATCTGAGGCACCGCAGTTGTCTGACGGATCGCTTCCATCAAATGAATTTACAAATTTCCGATTATACTTTCGCCAATGTTTATCTGTTCCGCAAGATCAGCAATTATGAATTTCTGACAACGGACTGCGGATTATTTGTTTCCGGCCAGAACAGACAAGGACAACGTTACATCATGCCTTTGAACGATCTGCGCGGTTGTGACATGCAGAAGTTCAATGATCTCCTTGACCGGCAGAAATTTTTCTTCCCGATATCGGAAAAATGGCTTTCTTTTTTCCCGGCGAATAAATTCGTCATCAGCTGCGACGATAGTGAATCTGACTACATTTATCTCACCGAAAAAATGGCCAGTTTTAAGGGAAGACAATATACTCGCCATCGAAATCACTTAAACCAATTTTTTTCTTTATACATGCCCAAAGGTAAACTCATATCTACAAATAATTCTTCGGACGCTATGAGTGTTTTACAAGAATGGCAAGATGATTCTGGATTGGCTTCGGATAAAACCGATTTTGAGCAATGCCATGAGGCGCTGCAGAAAATTCCCGATCTTGCGCTCTGGGGAACAATATACTACATTGATGATAGACCAGCAGGTTTTATTATCGGCGAGGCGTTAAACAACGATACATTTTGCCTGCATTTTGCCAAGGCATCCAAGAAATACCACGGCATTTATGAATTTATGTTCAATGACGCGGCAAATAGATTGCAATCCCAATACAAGTATCTCAATCTCGAAGAAGATATGGGCAATAAAAATTTACGCCGAACAAAAGATTCGTACGGCCCGGAACTGCTGTTGAAAAAATATCGTATCAGCATCAAATGACTTGGAAAGTAGAAATTAATGAACGATCTAATTACTATAACATCCTTGCATGAAGGCGATCAGGGAGTTATTCATTCCATTGAAGGCGGCTCAGCCCTGACCAGCCGCCTGGCCGGCATGGGTATAGTCACGAATGCCAAATTCCGCATCGCTCAGGTCAGCGGCGGCCTTATCGTCATTCAGGTAGCAAATACACGGATTGCGCTGGGTCAGGGCGAAGCGTCAAAAATAATGGTTTATAAAATTGAACTCGACGAAGAAGTCTGCCTGCCGCCCATCGAAAAGGAAATCTTTGTAGCCCTTGTTGGCCAGCCCAATGTGGGCAAATCGACAGTGTTTAATATTCTTACCGGTTTGTCCCAGCATGTCGGCAACTGGCCGGGGAAAACAGTGGAAAAGAAAGAAGGAACTCATCGCGCCGATAATGTTTTAATCAGAATCGTCGATTTGCCGGGAACCTACAGTCTGACCGCATTTTCCGAAGAAGAGAGGGTTGCCCGTGATTTCATCATCAAGGAAAAACCAGATCTCGTAGTGCTCATATTAAACGCGGCGGCGCTGGAAAGAGGTCTTTATCTTTTATCCGAAGTGCTCCTGCTCAATCGTCCGGTAATTGTGGCCATCAACATGATTGATGTCGCTTCCGCTCAAGGCATCGAAATTGATACTCGGGTATTACAGGATTCGTTGGGAATACCGGTTTTTCCCATGGTGGCCAAACGCAACAGCGGCATCAAAGAGCTGGTGAATCAAATTATAGCAATCGCCTCAGGTGAATATAAATATAATCCTGAATTACCGGAAGTCTCAACCGATCATCAGGAAATTTACGAGGACATTTTGGAGCAGGTCCGGCCTTATATTCAGGAGCCTTATACGCCGCAATGGGTTACCATAAAATTGATGGAAGGCGACCCGGAAGTATCAACAATGGTGGAAGGCAAGGCGAGGAAATCCGCGTGGAATGAGATACAAAATCTTCTCATCAAGCATGAAGACGCCCTGCATGCCGTTGTCAATGGCCGTTATGACTGGATTGAAAAAATCACCAGAGCGGCCGTTTCCCGCTTTAAAATGGGACAGGTGGTGCTGACTGACAGAATTGACCACATCCTTACCCGCCCCATATTCGGCATTCCTGTTCTGCTTGCGGTCATGGCCTTTGTCTTTTTTCTAACCTACGCGGTAGGAGTACCATTGCAAGGCTGGCTGAGCGATCAGATTCAGCATTTCATAAAATTCTGTGAACCATTTACAACCGGCTGGCCTTTATGGATAAGTGGTTTATTGCTCAATGGAGTTATCGGCGGAGCTGGGTCTGTGCTTACTTTTCTGCCTGTTTTGCTGATCTTTTTCGCTATCATGGCTATTTTGGAAGATATCGGCTATATGGCGCGTGCCGCTTTTGTCATGGACAGAATCATGCATCTTGTTGGCCTGCATGGAAAAAGCTTTATTCCGATGTTCCTGGGATTCGGCTGTAATGTCCCGGCAGTTTTGGGCACAAGAATTATTGAAACACGCAAGGCCAGGATGATTACATTGCTTCTCATTCCATTTGTCCCCTGCACTGCCCGGCTCGCCGTATTGACACTTGTCTCCGCCGCTGTCTTCAGGGAAAATGCCGTTTATGTATCGTGGAGCATTCTGGCTTTGAACATCGCGGTGCTCGGTGTTGCCGGAATTTTTGTCAATAAGACCCTTTGGAAACAGGAAGCGCCTTTTATCATGGAGCTGCCCATCTATCATAGCCCCGATATAAAAACGATCATGATGGTTATTTGGTCACGGACAATATCCTTCATCCGCAAGGCGGGAACCGTTATTCTGGGTGTTTCCCTGATTGTCTGGCTCCTGTCTTATTTCCCTTCAGGGAACGTGGAAGACAGCTTACTTGCTTCGTTTGGCAAATTGCTCCAGCCGCTGGGTGTCCCGCTGGGATTGGATTGGAAGATGATTACCGCGCTTTTAACCGGTCTGGTGGCTAAAGAAAATGTTGTGGCCACGCTGGGAGTTCTTTATTCCGTGGGGAGAGATGGATTGTCGCATATACTGCCCACCATCATGAGCCATGAATCAGCCGCCGCATTTCTTGTTGTGATGATGCTCTTTATACCCTGCGCCGCGACAATCGCTGTATTAAAAAAAGAAATGAACAGTAACAAATGGTTTTATGCCACCATTGTCATGACGCTCGTTATTTCCTATCTGGGCGGGATCGCAGCGTTTAACTTTGTCAAATGGCTTGGTCTCTAGGATACAATTCCGATCTTCTGCGTATAACTTTGTCGGCAACGACGTCGGCGTCTTCGACGTATAACCTGAAGGTCACACGTGTTAATATACGCCTGTGGCGCATCCTTGTTGCCGCCTCGATATCATCTTTGATTTGAAAGTTGAATTTAAAGTATATAAAAAATATCCGCCGCGTTCTACTTTGAATATCGAACTTGTATAAGTTTATACTTTGTCATTCTCCGGCTTGACCGGGGAATCCAGTAATAGTAGAGTAATACGCATTTCAGTAGTTTATGTTGTTTACAACCGGACGGTAGAGAAAAAGATTGCGGCGGATGAAACTTGTTTGGCTTTGCATATCTTCCGCTGAATTACAAACGTAAGTTACAACAAGATTTCTATCCCGGGAAAATTCAATATGCTCTTTCCCTGCGTAACAGAAATTGCATTTGTCATACAGCGTGCTATTGGGATCTACTTCAGAAACCTTCACGCCTAAAGCTTTCGGTTCACTCCACGGGCCTTCAAGTTCATCAGCGAATTGATATAATAACTGATCGCCCTTATTTTGCGTGGATAAGTAAACGGCAATCCATTTCTTATCGGCGGCATGGTATCTTACGCTTAATTCGGAAACCCCGGCATAAAGCACAATCTTTACCTTTTCGGGATTCATTTTATTTTCCCATGTTCCATCTTTAGTAAAATATTCAATTGCTCTTGCCGGATTATCCAGTTTACTTACTGGAATACGGGCGAGAATATTCCCTAAAATATTCACCTTATCTTTGAAATAAACATAGAAAGGATAAAAAAAGACATAATTATCATTAACAATGGAAGTTGTCGCGAAAGCGGCAACTTCTAGTGGAATAGCAGGCGTTAAATCAATGTAATCTATACTCCATTTATAGGGATCAGCAGCCGAAAAATCTTTTATCCTGGCTAATTTGTGTCCTGAAATCTTAAAATTGAAAACCTCTCCTTCTTTATTTGTTGGCGTAACCGCTATCAAAGGAATATATAATATATTATTAGCGATAAAAGGGTCCTGCGGCCAGAGCCATTCATTTTCACCGAATGATGACACAAACTTTCCGTTCTTATTTTTCAAATAGTATTGAATTATAAATTCATTATTGGTGGAGCAGGTGGAAATCGCTAGCGTTGTTCCCAGGACAACGTCCATATCAACGCGGTCATTTCTATCTTTTTCGCGGGCGGCAAATGTGTCTCCGAAGAGCCACAGCGTGCGCTTCTGATCGAGTTTAATTGAATAGGCTCCGTCACCGCCATACCAGCCATCCTTATCGGGGAAAACAGGCAGACATTGTTTTGATGGAGCTTCGGCGGTATATTTCTCCGGCAGAAAAGAAGAACACGAAAACAGAGGAAGACTTAAGAATAATAGGAAAAGCAAGAATGACTTGTTCGTCATGGCGGATGATTTATCACTTTTTTTCCCCGTGATTTGATAATGCATAGAAATCACACCCCATGATCAATAAGAATCTTTACACCAATTGCAATTAAAACCAAGCCGCCGAATATTTCCACTTTCCTGCCGAAAAGTTTTGCCAAGCCCTTGCCAAATAACATACCGATGGCTGTCATCAAAAAACATACTACACCAATGACTGCTGCGGGGAAAACAACGGGCACCTTTAATATGGAAAAGCTAAAACCAACCGCCAAAGCGTCGATGCTTGTGGCAATGGAGAGCAGAAGCAGAGGCCAGCCGCGCGTTTGATCGGCTTTTTTATCATCGCTGTCTTTTTCAAATCCTTCCCAAATCATTTTTCCGCCGATCAAAAAAAGCAGAGCAAAAGCAATCCAGTGATCAAATGACGCTATGATTTCAACAACCGTCAAACCTGCCAGCCAACCGATAATCGGCATAGCAAACTGAAATAATCCGAAGGCTGTTGACAATCGCAATGCAGGAGCCCATGATTTTTTATCATTTGTGGCACCGATGCCAATTGCCACCGAAAAAGCATCCACACCAAGTCCTACCGCCAGAAATAATATCGTCACCAGACTCATATTAAATCATTATACTCACTTTTCATTTTTCGAAGCAGTATAAATTTTTTCCGCCAGTTCTTTACCAATTCCCGGCACTTTTTGCAATTCCTCCAGCGTCGCGTCTTTAACTTTCTTACTGGAACCAAAATGTTTCAGCAATGTTTTCTTGCGTGCTTCACCGACATCGGGAATATCATCAAGAATCGAACACAGATCATTTTTTTGCTTTATCTTATGATGATAGCTCAAGGCAAAACGGTGCGCTTCATCACGAGCCTGCTGAAGCATCTGCAGTGCCTGCGGCCAGGCAGAAAGATAAATGGCGTCTTTGCGCCGCGGCAGATAAACACGATCCTCGGATTTTCCGGTTTTCTTTTTTCCAACGCCTTTTCCGGAAAATATGGCGCGCTCCTCCTTGGCCAGAGCAATCACATCCACTTTAATTTTTAAATCCTTAAACACGGAAAGAGCGACATTTAGCTGGCCTTTTCCGCCGTCAACGACAACCAGATCCGGCAGATTTTCTCCCCGCGCGAACCGGCGCGAGAACACCTCGTACGTCATGGCATAATCATCAGATTCGGATACGGTTTTGATGCGGAAACGACGATAGCTTGACTTGTCCGGCTCGCCATCCCGGAACACAACCATCGACCCCACAGCATGTTTACCGCTGATATTGGAAATATCATAACATTCAATTCTCTGCGGCAATTTCGCCAGCGATAGTTTTTCCTGAAGAATTTTCATGCCTGCTGTTTTCTGTTCTTCCTTTTTCTGTCCTGACTCCCAAAGGCTTTGGGCATTGGCAACGGCCATCTCCAGCAAAGCATTCTTTGTTCCGCGAGAAGGCACAGTCAGTGCGACCTTCTTCTCTTTCTTATCCGTCAGCCACTCGATAATAACTTCCTCATCCGGCAAAGGACAGGGGATGATAATTTCATCAGGAATATTCGCGTCGCCATCATAATATTGAGTCAGACATGGAGATACAATTTCGGCCAGCTCTATTTTCATTTTAACAGGCGCGAATGATTTACTGCCCATAAGCTTTCCCCCGCGCACAAATAAGATACAAAGTTGATAACTATCATCATGTGCATAAACACCCAGAACATCCTGATCCTTTGTGCCGCCCCAATCGACATTTTGTTTTTCCAGCGCGTGTTCCAAGGAGCCGATGCGGTCACGCAGGCACGCGGCCTCTTCAAAGTTTAAATTTTGCGCCGCTTCTTCCATCTGCACTTTGATCCCGGAAATCAATTCCCGACGCCGTCCCTGCAAAAAGGAAACAGCGCCTTCGACTAATTTCCGATAAGAATCCTCATCGATCAAGCCTTTGCAGGGAGCGGGACACCGGCCAATCTGATATTCCAGGCAAGGCCTTGACCGCAGTTTGAAATCGCGATTGCGGCAACTGCGCAGCGGAAATACCTGCTGGACAAACCTGAGCGTTTCTTTTGCCGCCAGCCCTGAAGGATAGGGACCGAAATACAAAGCGGCGTTGTTCACTCGCTTGCGCACTAGTTGCATACGTGGGAATTTCTCCTTGGGATCAAGAGATAAATGATAATAAGTTTTATCGTCGCGCAAATTGACGTTGTAGCGGGGACGATGGCGCTTGATTAAGTTATTCTCTAAAATCAGAGCTTCTTTTTCCGTGGAGGTGGTAATAAATTCAATATCGTGAACCCGCGCCATCAGAAACGGCGACATCGGCCGTGTATCTTTGCCGGTAAAATAGGAACTGATACGGCCTTTCAAATCATTGGCCTTGCCTACATAGATAACCTTTCCCTGGACGTCTTTCATGATATAGACACCGGGACTACGTGGGGCGGAAGACATTTTTTCTTTTAATATGATATTTTCTGACATAGGTTATATTATAAAGACTATATTTATAATGTATTCATAAACAATGCAAGATGCGTCAGAGGATACTAACTTCTATAAAAGGACAGTAGGCGAATAATGGAACTATCCCATCTCCAGCAAAATTTTGTTTAGCTCTTTTAGCTCGTCACGCAGCTCGGCAGCGTGTTCGAATTCCATGTTCTTTGCCGCCTGCTTCATTTCTTTTGTGAGCTTGGTAATCAACGCCGGCAAATCTTCTTCCCTGGTTGGAATGACTTTTCCTTTAGAATCTATCGGCACTGTCACATAATCGGCTTCATAGATAGAGCCCAAAACATTGCTAATCGATTTTTTAATGGACTCCGGTGTGATATTATTTTCTTCATTATATTTATGCTGAATAATCCGGCGGCGTTTGGTTTCATCAAGACAGGCCTGAATCGATTTGGTGATTTTATCCGCATACATGATCACCTTGCCGCTTATGTTTCGCGCGGCACGTCCGCTCGTCTGGATGAGAGAACGCTCCGAGCGCAAAAATCCTTCTTTATCGGCATCGAGTATCGCTACCAGCGATACTTCGGGAATGTCCAAGCCTTCCCGCAAAAGATTTACACCAATGAGAACATCGAATTCTCCCAGACGCAAATCCCGGATAATCTCTACCCTCTCGAGCGTATGTATATCGGAATGCAGATAGCGCACCTTGATATCCAAACCGGCGTAGTAATCGGTCAGATTCTCCGCCATTCTCTTGGTCAGTGTCGTCACCAATACTCTTTCGTTCTTTTCGATTCTCTCTCTGATTTGAGCGAGCAAATCATCAACCTGATGTTTTGCGGGTTTTACTTCAATCTCCGGATCCATTAAACCGGTCGGGCGGATAATTTGCTCCACACGTTTACCTTCAGCTTTTTGAGTTTCATACTGCGCGGGTGTCGCTGAAATATATATTCTCTGATTAGCCAGCGCTTCATATTCGTCAAAACGTAACGGTCTGTTATCAAGCGCGGAAGGAAGGCGAAATCCATATTTAACCAGAGTTTCTTTGCGTGACCTGTCGCCACGATACATACCGGATAATTGCGGTAATGTGGCATGACTCTCATCAATAATAATCAAGGCGTCCTGTGGCAGATATTCCATAAGAGTCGGCGGAGGCTCGCCAGGTTTACGTCCGGTTAAATGACGGGAATAATTTTCTATTCCCTGACAGTAGCCCATCTCCTCCATCATCTCCAGATCAAAATTCGTGCGCTGTTCGAGACGTTGAGCCTCCAGTAATTTGTTTTGTTCTCTATATTCAGTCAGCGTTAGTGCCAGTTCCGCGCGGATATCGGCAGTCGCTCTCTGAAGATTTTCGCGTGAGGTGACATAGTGACTGCCTGGATAAACGGCTGTTTTATTAACCGCGCTTATTTTCTTTCCTCGCAGGGGATCAATAAGTGCCATTGATTCGATGGTATCGCCGAAGAATTCTATCCGCAGTGCCTGCTCATCTTCATAAGGAGGAAATATTTCCACAATGTCACCGCGGACGCGAAAAGTGCCACGGTGAAAATCAATGTCATTGCGCTCATATTGAATTTCCACTAATTTTCGCAATAATTCATCCCGCGGAAAATCTTTGCCCGCTTCCAATTGAACAATCATCCCCAGATAGGCATCCGGCGATCCCAAGCCGTAAATGCACGAAACACTGGCGACAATGATAACGTCACGCCTAGTCAAAAGAGAATGTGTTGCCGCATGACGCAGTTTATCAATTTCTTCATTAATGGCTGAATCTTTTTCAATGTAGGTATCCGTAACCGGCAGATAAGCTTCCGGCTGATAGTAATCATAGTAACTGACAAAATATTCCACGGCATTTTCGGGGAAGAGTCCCTTGAATTCCTCATACAACTGCGCCGCTAGGGTTTTATTGTGCGCGATAATCAGCGCCGGACGCTGGATGCGTTCGATAACGTTGGCAATGGTGAAGGTTTTGCCGGATCCGGTGACACCCAAAAGCACCTGATGCTCTTTTCCATTTTTTAAACCCTTTACTAAATCTGAAATTGCCTGCGGTTGGTCTCCCGCCGGAACAAAATCAGTTATCATCGAAAGTTTTTCCATAATGTCTCAACTATTTTGTGTCATTGCCTGGCCTGATCAGGCAATCTAATCCTTTTTTCTTCTGTCATACCGAATTTTCTTTAATCTCTGGATTCCCATGTCTCGCTCATGCTCGCACGAGAATGACAATCTATTTTGTCATTACCTGGCTTGACCGGGTAATCCAGTTTCATTTATCTGGATTAAGAATAAAATCCTACGCTAGGTCACGCCACTCAGGATTTACTTTCTCAATAAGTTCTATTTTCCATTTCCTAGTCCATCTCTTTAATTGTTTCTCTCTTTGTAAAGCCGTAGTGATATCATTTGCAACCTCATAATAGACAAGATTATGGATATTGTATCTTTTAGTAAAACCTTCGATGAGATTTTTTTATGTTCGTAAAGTCGTCTTTCCAAATCATTCGTAACACCTATGTATAAGGTGCCATTTCGTTTACTGGCTAATATGTACACGTAATAAGTTTTTGTCATAGTCATAAGTTCTGGATTGCCCGGTCAAGCCGGGCAATGACATTTTTTTGCCATTTTTTAGGGCTGTTCAAAAATGTCCAGATGCAAGGCGCGTAAGACTTGGGTCGTGAGGCGTACATTGAACGACACAGGGCGAAACGCAACGCCGCAGATGGGCGTTTTTCAACAGTCCATTTTATAGGAATAAAACTGGTTCCCTCAATATTGCCTCCCTCGCTCGATACGCGCAAGCGGCGATTTCAGGATACGTATCTTTGAGCGCTGTTATTTGCCGCAGATTATCAGCTGTACGCAAAACCAATGAAGCCATATCACCTTCCGCGATTCCTGTAGCTTTTATAACAGAATCCCAGCTGTGCCCTTGCGCCCAGTAATAAACAGCTGCGCCTGCGGCTGTATGAAGTTTCGCTACTGGAAAACCCGCCGCTTCCAGGCAATGGACAAGTGGCCGCACGGCATTGACAACCTTTTTGAACGACAGCGTAAGTTTCGGCGGCAAGTCCTTCACAGTCAATTTTATATCGTCGTCACGATCATAAGCGAAAAACGCGACAACGGCGGCAAGAATTTTTTCGTTTTGCTCAGGAAAAACATTCTCGCGCAAGCACTGCGCCACCAAGAGCGGATAATCCAGACGCAGCTTTGAAGCCCAACGACCATCATCAGTAAGCGCTCCGGCTTCATCCACAAATCCTTCTTTCTGCAAAAATTTCAAGTGGCGGGAAAAATCATTCCAAAGTGATTTTGCCACGGAAAGAGTCGCACCTTGATGCCGAATATTTTGCTGATAAGCCGCCAACGACCGCTCGAATATTTTACGAATGTCTTCAGGAGTCTGAGATAAAAGTAAATTCAAAACCATCGCGAAATCATTTTTCAATTGACTCAGAATATCTTCCGGTTTCTGAAACAACAGACGCCGTACATGATTCAAATCCATAAATTTTCCGGCGATAGTCAGCATAAAACCGATGTTATCCTGTCCCCGGCGTCCCGCGCGGCCCGTCATCTGGCTGAATTCAGTGGCTGATAGCGGATTAAAATCATTCCCGTTGAATAAATCAGAGTTAAAAAGCACTATGGTCCTTGCCGGAAAATTTACACCTGCGGCAATAGTGGATGTGGCAAAGATAACGCGCAAATGTCCTCTGTTCATCATTTCTTCCACCAGCATCTTCCATGCCGGCAACTGCCCGCCGTGATGAGAAGCGAGGCCAACCGAACGCAACACTTTTAATTGCCTATGATTGTTCAGTGAAGGAAATCGTTCCAGCAGTTCATGGAGAGAATCATCAAATTCCACGGAATTTTGAGTATAAGGAAGCGGTCCTCTCGCTGTCAGCGCGGCGTCGCATTCCGCGCGTGATTTTAAAAAAAATATAGCTGGCAAAAGATTGAATCTCTCCAGAATTCTGATTATACCGATATAATCCGGCATTTTTCTGCCGCGCAATCTTTTATCGTTGGTTCTTCTTAAAAAATCGGCAACCGGCATAGAGACTTTTTTCCCGTCCAGAAAAGGATGCAGACAGCCGGAAGGATGCAGAAAAAGAGGATATAAAGGCACGGGACGTTTTTCTTCCCTGATTATAGCGCAGGATTTTTTGCGGATGGATTCCAGCCACCGGGCAATTTCCTCGCCGTTGCCTATTGTCGCCGATAAGAGCAGTAGATTAATCCGCACCGGAAGGTAAATCATTATTTCTTCCCAGACAACGCCGCGATCGGCATCGCCCAGAAAATGCGCCTCATCCAGAATTACCAGATCACATTTTAAGTCATGCCCCTGATGCATGGCGTCGTAGAGCTGATTGCGCAGTATTTCCGTGGTACCCACAATAATCGGCGCTTCGGTATTTTCCTTGGTATCACCGGTAATGATGCCCACATTTTCTGGGTCGAAATGCAGTCCGAATTCCACCCACTTGGAATTGGAAAGAGCTTTCAGAGGCGAGGCGTACCAGACGCGTCCGCCTTGTTCCAGTATGGATAAAATCGCTTCCCGCGCTATCCATGTTTTTCCTGAACCCGTGGGCGCGATTACCAGACAATCCGTTTTCTTAATCGCCTCCAGCGCCTTGACCTGAAATTCATCGGGAACAAAAGGAGTGGGGTGCGGTTTTCCTATTTTGGCCAAAACATTTTTCAGAGCCGAGGCGATTTCCGGTTTGAAATAAGACACATGCTCTTTTCTTTTTAATTTTCTTTGGACGTTAGAACGCTTGAACGGGAAGGGCTTCTTTTTTCTCTCAATTTTCATCTGCATTATAATTATACTTCAAAGGAAAAAGGGTTTATCGCACTAAAAAACAGGAACAGGAGATTATTGAATAATCCTTTGTTTTGGGGCTGCTCAAATACCCTAAAGGGCATGTGAATGTTCAGATGCAAGGCGTGCAAGAACCGTATCGCGAGGCGTATAAACTAAAGGTCACATGTATAGAAATACATTGAGCGGTACGGTTTGCAGCACAACGCAGCAGACCATGTGCCCTTCAGGGTATGAGCGTTCGCTTGCGTACCCTTCAGGGTATTTCAACAGCCCTTGGATCAATCCTGTATTTCTATGATCAGATATTTCTTCTTGCCTTTTCTCACGCGCAATTCTTTACTATCGCCAAAATCGGCAATAGTAATTTTCTCATCAACGGATTTTACCTGCCGGTCATTGATATAAATGCCGCCTTGTTCAATGAGGCGTCTGGTTTCAGATATGGATGAGGTTAATCCCGCTTTAGCGCAGGTAGAACAAATCAATACACCTGCTTCCAAATCCTTGCGGGAAACTTTATAGCGGGGAATGGCCGAAGTATCACTGGCTGCCGCCGTGCGGGGAATAGCACTGGAAGGGAACATATCCGCTTCCACCGGACGCGAATGAAAAGCTTCCATTGACGCGCGCCAGGCATCCTCGGCCGCTTGTGTTCCATGCGTTATCCGTGTCGCTTCAAAGGCAAGCACTGCTTTGGCCATATTCAGTTGAGCATCGTTAAGTTTTTTGACAACACTTATTTCATTAAGCGGCAGGATGGTAAAGAGTTTTAAAAATCTTTCCAGATCAGCATCGTCGCAATTGACCCAGTACTGATAATATTCATAAGGACTGGTTAAGCTGCCATCCAGCCAGATTGTTCCTTTTTCGGTTTTCCCCATCTTCTGACCCAGAGACGTGGTAATCAGCGGGAAGGTTATGGCATGAGCATCCTTAGCAGCTATTTTGCGGATCAGTTCGGTGCCGGCCAGCATATTGCCCCATTGATCATTGCCACCCATCTGCAGCGCGCAACCGTAATTCTTAAATAGGTAATAATAGTCATAGGCCTGAAGAATCATGTAATTAAATTCGATGAAGTTCAGGCCTTTTTCCATTCTTATTTTATAACTCTCCGCCGCCAGCATCTTGTTCACACTGAAATGCCTGCCAACGTCTCTTAAAAATTCGATATAATTTATTTTTGTCAGCCAGTCGGCATTGTTCAAAAGAAGAGCTTTGCCGTCCGAAAAATCAAGATATTGAGAAAGTTGCTTCCCCAGACACTGGGCGTTGAAGTCAATCTGGTCTCTCGTGAGAACCTGACGCATTTCCGTTTTGCCGCTGGGATCGCCGATTAAACCGGTGCCGCCGCCGACAAGCGCGATTGGTTTGTTTCCGCTTGCCTGCATATGCGCCAGCGCCATTATCGGTACGAGACTGCCGATATGCAGACTGGTAGCCGTGGGATCGAAACCGATATAGCAGGTTACCTGTCCTCCGGCGAAAAGTTTTTTGATTAAATCTTCATCGGTTACCTGCTCGATGAAACCTCTTTCTTTTAGAATTTCGTAGGCACTTTTCATGTAATACTGCCTCTTATGAATCTTTCAGCTTAACACTAAATCTTTCAATGGAGTTCGCTTTACCGCTGGCCGCGTCAATATCCACAATTACTCCCTGCATTCTGATATCGTCTTTGGCCAGATCGAACTTATGGGGCATCTGAGTTAAAAATCTTTCGATAATGGCTTCTTTTTTAATGCCGATAACGGAATCAAAAGGCCCGGTCATTCCGGCGTCGCTGATAAATGCCGTTCCCTGGGGCAGAACTTCCTCGTCAGCCGTCTGCACGTGGGTATGAGTGCCTAAAACAGATGATACTTCACCGTCGAGATACCAGCCCATCGCCTTCTTTTCAGAAGTAGCTTCCGCGTGCATATCCACGATAATGATTTTTGTTTTTTCTCTCAATTCGGCTATTTTATTTTTAGCCGTTACAAAAGGACAATCAATCGGCTGCATGAAAATTCGTCCGGCTAAATTGAGAACTCCTATGTATTCTCCTGTCGCGGTAGGTATCAAAACGCTGCCGGAGCCTGGAGTAGTAGAGGGATAATTGGCCGGTCTCAGAAGTCTTTCAAAATCTCCGATAAATTCCAGCACTTCTTTTTTATTCCAGATATGATTACCGGAAGTAAGCACATCAATATGACAATTAAAAAGTTCTTCAACGACTTTTCTGGTCACGCCGAATCCGGCAGCGACATTTTCACAATTGGCGATGACAAAGTCAATTTTTTTCTTGGAAATCAACGGTGGCAAAAGTTCCCTTACCGCCATGCGGCCGGGACTGCCCACGATGTCGCCAATAAAAAGTATTTTCATTTATTTTTTCCCTTCCGCTTAACCGGACAAAATTTATTTCGCAAAATCAGAAACACGGGTTTCCCTGATTACAGTGACTTTTATCTGCCCCGGATAGGTAAGCTCGTTTTCGATTTTCTTGATAATATCCTTGCACAGCATTGTGGCGTCATTCTCGGATATTTTTTCATTTTCCACGAGAATGCGAATTTCTCTGCCTGCTTGAATGGCAAAGCATTTATCAACTCCGTTAAAGGAGTGAGCGATCTTTTCTAGCCCTTCCAGGCGTTTGACGTAAGTTTCCAGCATTTCGCGGCGCGCGCCCGGTCTTGCCGCTGACAGCGTATCCGCCGCCTGCACTAAAACACCGAGCAGGGTGTTATTGCGTCCATCATCGTGATGAGTCGCAATCGCTTGAACAATTCGTGGATTCTCTCCAAAACGCTTGGCATAATCGGCCCCGATAGCCGCGTGTGTTCCTTCTATTTTGTGGTCGACTGCCTTGCCGATATCATGCAATAATCCGGCGCGCTTGGCTTCTTTAACATTCACTTTCAATTCCGAAGCCATAATACCGGTAAGATAAGCAACATCCATGGAGTGCTGCAAAACATTTTGCGAATAACTGGTGCGGTATTTAAGAGAGCCCAGCAAAGTGATGATCTCGGGATGAATATCGTGAACGCCAACATCAAAAGATGCCTTTTCTCCGGTTTCCCTGATTATTTGATCGACCTCTACTTTTACCTTCTTAACAATTTCCTCGATACGGCCGGGATGAATTCGTCCATCCTGAATCAATCGCTCCAGTGAAATTCTGGCAACTTCCCTTCTAATCGGATCAAAGCTTGATAGAACAACAGCTTCGGGAGTATCATCAATAATTAAATCTATTCCTGTTGCCGCTTCAATTGCCCGGATATTTCTGCCTTCCCGGCCGATAATACGCCCCTTCATCTCTTCGCTGGGCAGGTTAACTGCCGAAACAGTTTTTTCCGCCACAACATCGCCGGCATACCTTTGAATTGCATAAGCAACGATTTCCTGTGATTTCCTGTCGGCGGTTAATTTGGCTTCGTCTTCAATTTTGCGGACAAGCGCCGCGGCATCAAGTTTGGCATCTGATTCCATTGACTGAATCAATATCTTTTTTGCTTCTTCCGAAGACATCCCCGCTATCTTCTCGATCTTTTCTTGTTGTTCCTCCATGATGGCATCTAACTTGCGGCGTTTTTCTTCGATAACGGCTTCTTTATTTGTTAATAATTTTTCACGCCCTTCAATACTTGATTCCTTTTGCGCCAACGCATCGATCCTTTTATCCAGATTTTCTTCTTTAGACCGGATGCGTTTCTCCCTCCCGTCAAAATCACTTCTTCTTTCTTTTGTTTCGCTGTCAAATTCGGCCTTCATCTTCAGAAGATTTTCCTTGGCCTGAAGAATGGCCTCTTTTTTAATGGTTTCCGCTTCCTTTTTAGCCTCTTCGGCAATCCGCGTCATTAATTTTTTCGATGACGTGATCTCTTTGGCGGTAAGCATTTGCTTTAAAATAAAGCCGACAACAACACCTGCCACCATTGCCACAACTATAACCAGCGCTAATAAACTGGCATTAAGCATATAACTTTACCTCCTCTTGCTCCTCTGGAAAATCCATACTTACGACCTGATAATTTTATCGCCGTTTTTTACAGTAAAATTTATCTCCAGCAGAGCTATATTTAAACCTCCCGGCAAGTATCCAATTTTTAAGACACTTCACCGCAGGGATTCATTATTGATTGATTTTTCTAAAGGCGGAAACGATTTTGCGACGCTCTGGGGGTAGGCATAAAAAACCCCCGCTTATGCCGTGTTAATCAAGCTTTTGAACCTTTTTACAGAGTGGGCACCCGGTATTGGTTGTTTCAGGCTTTCTGCTTGCCGACCAGCGGGGAAAAAGCAGCCATGCACACCGCAATCAAGGAAAGATCCCAAGTTCAAAAATGTTGGCTCAAAGACAAATGTTAATCACGCACATCGCAGGGGCGAATATAAATTTGCTAATTTGCATCCTCAATCAGTTGAATTAGTTTTTCGGCTCTGCTTTCCAGTTGATCGCAGAGATCCCTGTTAACTCCTTTTAATTTCAACAATTCCTCTGAAATGTTTAAAGCTGCCAGGATGGCAACGTTTAAGGTTTTGAGACCATTGCCGGAGTGCAAAACCTCTTCCATTTTTTCATTTACAAATCGGACAACGTTGGCCACTTGTTCATCTTCTGAATCGCTTAAAACAGAAAGCTCCTGCCCTAATATCATTATTTTGTGACTATTTTTCAAAACACACGCCCTGGAAGCTTATTTTACTGAATCTACATCTGCAATTAAATCAAGCAGTGAATCTACCCTTGCGCGTACGCTGTTCCTTTCCTCATCTAATGCCTTTATTTTACCTTTTACCCCTTCTAATTCCGCCTCTTTATTCTTTAATGATTCCTCCAATTTCTGAATTTGTTTTTTTAAAGAAACTTTCTCACTAACAATAACTTTGATCTTATCCTCTAGTTTTTTAAACTTTTCTAATTCCACTGTAATTTTTATCCTTCCTTTAAAATAAAAAACAATTTTTTAAAGCTTCTTTTGCTTTATTTTATGCCAATTTGTAGGGTTAATGTCAAGGCATTATTTTAGTTTGCATCTCCCCCAATGACCGGAAATATTCATTTAATTCATTCAGGATGGCTTCTCCGTCCTTTAATTTACCTGCCAATTGTCTAAACCTACTGGCGCCTTCCAAGCCCTTCGTATACCAGAGAAAATGTTTACGAAATCTTTTATCAGCTAATTTGTCCCCCAAAAATTTGGTTTCCATTTCCCAATGATTTTTAATCATTTTCTGCCTTTGGTCTAAACTCGGCAGATAATTTTCCGTCTGCCCTGAACATGCCTGAATAATCCCTTTAAATATCCAGGGATTGCCTAATGATCCTCTTCCTACCATCACCGCGTCGCAGGAAGTTTCCCGCAACATTCTTACGGCGTCTTGCGGCCGCCAGATATCGCCATTGCCAATCACCGGAATACTAACAGCTTTTTTCACTTCGGCAATGACCTTCCAGTCAGCCTTGCCGCTGTAACCCTGATCGGCCGTGCGGGCATGAATTGTAATCGCATCGGCTCCGGAATCTTCTGCAATGCGCGCAATTTCCACCGCATTAATTGAACCGCCCCTCCAACCTGATCGAATCTTCACAGTAATGGGGATTGATACTGCTTTTTTTACTGAAGTAACAATAAGGGCAACACGTTCGGGATCTTTCATCAAAATGGCTCCCGATCCGGTCTTAATAACCTTTTTAACCGGGCAACCCATATTGATATCAATTAAATCCACACCATGACCAGCGACAATACAGGCGGCGTGGGCCATTATTTCCGGATCCGCTCCAAAAATCTGCGCGCCCAAAGGATGATCGTCAGCGCAGGTTTCTAAATATTCAAAAGTTTTAGCTGTCTTTCTAACAAGTCCGTTGGCGCT
>Ga0209777_10000608_pt1 | contig 57589 bp, 37 predicted proteins | sample FrelakmetHBP12HB_FD_187147 | JGI IMG/M metagenome (GOLD analysis project Ga0209777, IMG submission 187147) | Freshwater lake sediment microbial communities from the University of Notre Dame, USA, for methane emissions studies -HBP12 HB (SPAdes)... | ecosystem: Environmental > Aquatic >...
CGCCGGCGTCAGCGACCCACTGCTGAACGTCAGCGTGTAGGCCGTGCCCGCGGTGCCGCTGATCCCCACGTTCACGAACGTCGCCACGCCGCTGACTGCCGTCCGCGTCGCCGTCCCCACCACCGTACCGCCTGCGCTGACCGTCATCGTCACCACGGTGGCGTTGTCGGTCGTCACCGTATTGCCCGCCGAATCCCGCACCGCGACCACCGGCTGCGTCGTGAAGGCCGCCCCGCTCGCCGCCCCGGCCGCCGCCGTCGTCAGCACCAGCTGGCTCGCCGCCTCGTGTGTCGAGACCACGTCCCCCCAACTCGAATGGCTGCACGACGCGGCCATCAGGGCCAGGGTGCCACAGAACGCCCGAATCACCTGCTGAGCCATGATTACCTCGAGTCTATCCCCCAACGCGTGCCGTCCGGTACTGTATGGGACGGCCGCCCAACCGGCGTGCCACGGCGGCGGTAATTCCGTAGTATCTTGTCCCACTTGACCGCTGGCCGCAAGGCCGGCTCGCGAGCACTTGAACTTGGCGTCTCGATGGTCTTATCGTTGGCCGCTACGACTCTAATGGCTGCGTTCCCGCTGCGCCCTATGCTGGCGCGCCCTCCTGCCCGCGCGGCCAGCGATGGAAGGGGGCGTGTGAGCAGCCGCGCTTGTGGCACGTGACGCGGACCCGCGATCTCCTCGCATTGCGCGTGACCAGCCTGTGGCGCTTGTTCCGGGCGCAGGGCTTCGTCTACTGGGCGATGTGCTGCTACTTGCTCGTCGAGTACGTCCGGCCGCAGCAACTCATAAGCTCCCTCAACTTCGTGCCCGTCGGACAGATCGTGCTCGGCGCAGCGGTGCTAGCCCACGTGGGCTCGGGACGCTGGTTCGCGATGAAGGGCCTGGGCAGTTGGCTGCTCCTGGCGTTCACGGCTGTCATTCTCCTCTCGTCGTTGACTGCCTACAACCCGAGTATCGCAGTCGGCGCTTTGCGGGTCTGGTTGTCCTGGGTGGTGATCTACTTCCTGATCATCACGGTCGTCAACACGGAGCAGCGGCTCCTGTTCTTCACTCTCCTGTGGCTGCTCTTCCATTTCTACATGGCCCAGGGTGGCGCCAAGCAGTTCGCGCTCCGCGGCTTCACGTTCATAAGAGAGGGCGCGCTGGGAGCGCCGGGGTGGTTCAGGAACTCCGGAGAGTTCGGCATTGCGATGTGCATGTTCCTGGCGATCGCCTGGCACTACTACCTGGCCGCCCGGCCGTACTTGACGAAGTGGCGCAAGGCAGCCGTGCTTCTGATGCCGCTTACGGCGATTGTCAGCATCGTCGGATCTTCCTCGCGTGGCGCTGTGCTCGGACTTGGCGCCGTGGGGGTGTGGTCGCTGCTGCAAACCAAGCACCGCGTGAGGTCAGCCGTCGGACTGGCCGCGCTCATCACCGTCGTTTGGCTGATCGTGCCGCCGGAGTTCAAAGCGCGATTCAGCGCTGCGGGCAGGGACCCCGATTCGATAAACCGCCTGACGTACTGGAAGAACGGGCTCGACATGGCCCGCGGTCACCCCCTGCTCGGCGTCGGCTACGAGAACTGGCAAGCCTACTACACCAGCCACTACGTGGTCCCCGGTCAGTTGTTCGTCGACACTCGGGGCGTCGTGCAGGTCCCGCACAACATCTTCATCGAGTGCGTGGCCGAACTGGGCTATGTGGGGTTGAGCGTCTTCGTGCTCCTGATACTCGCCACTCTTCGGATCAACGCCCAGACCCGCAAGCATGCGCGCGCCGGCCCTGCTCCGCCGAATGACCTCCTGATCCATTTGGCGTACGCCTTCGACACCGCGATGATCAGCTACTTGGTCTGTGGGTTCTTCGTCACGGTGCTGTACTACCCGTTCTTCTGGATCAACCTGGCTTTCACCGTGGCTCTCGGCGCCATCGCGCAACGCACCCGTGGCCGACGTGTCGCGGCGCCCCCCGGCCATGGAGCCTTCGAGCACATGAGCCGACGCGGTAACCTGGCGGAGCCATCTGGCCGATGATCAGCGATCGAACATCTCGCGCTGAGCGAACGGGCGCTCCTCAACTCAGCTTCGGGGACCAAGCCAGGGGCGCTGTTTGCCCAGATGGCGTCCTCGCCTGCCCGACATGTGGTGGTGCTCTATGGAGGAAGGGACAGGCATTCTGCTGCGCGGGTTGTGATGCCGAGTGGCCCTCCGATGAGCATGGGGTTGTCCAGCTCACGTCCGAAGATTTCTATTACCGTGAAGTACCCCGGCCGGTCCTTCGCGCGGCGCTTGAAGGGGGCCGTTCTGGCCTGCTGGACCGGTTCCGCGCCATGTCCGTTCCGAGCTATACGGCCCAGTACGCGTTGTCGGAATCGCGGGCGGCAGGGATCTGCCTCCTGGATCTGGGTCCTGACGCCGTGGTGGCGGACTTTGGAGCGGGTTGGGGCAACATAACCCGGGTCCTCTCGAGGTTCTGCGGACATGTCTTCAGCGTGGACATGACGCCCGAGAGCCTGGAGTTCGCGGTATTGCTTTCGGATCATTCGAACGTGACATACGTGCGCGGCGGCGAAGGCGCCCGCTTCCCGTTCCGTGAAGCCGCCTTGGACGCCGTTGTCCTGAACGGGGTCCTCGAATGGCTCCCGGAAAACTCGGACCTTTCAGAGGACCCGCGTGAGGTCCAACTGCGGTTCCTGCGCGAGGTGCGCAAGGCCCTTCGCCCCGGTGGGCAGGTGTACGTGGGCATCGAGAACCGATACGGTGCCCTCTACTGGCTCGGGCAGCGTGAGGACCACACCGGGCTGCGGTTCGGCGCCGTCCTGCCGCGCCCAGTCTCCAATATCTACTCCCTCCTGGTGCGGAAGCGGCCGTATCGAACGTACACGTACTCATACAGCGCTTACTTGCGCCTCCTAGAGGAGGCCGGCTTCGATCTCTGCGAAGTCCACCACCCGTGGCCAGACTACCGGGAAATCGCTCGCCTCCCGCCTCGTCGCACCCTGAAGCGCTGCGTGTCCGAGTCCCTTGCTTCGAGGCATTCCATCAAGTGGAGACTGGCCGGCTGGGCCTACCAGACGGTCTCTTGGCTGCCCTTCACTCACCTCCTGACCCCGTCTTTCATTGTGCTGGGTCGTCGGAACGGAGGCAAGGCGAACCAGCCCAAGAACCGCAACCTCCTCGGCCATGTTCTTACCGCCAACGGAGAGCGGTTCGAGGATGTGGTGGATATCGTCGTCTCGGAGATCGGCGCGTGGCACGTCACGACGGAGCGACATGTCTACAAGATCCCGTTCACGCCTTGCGCGGCAGACGGTCTCCACGCCGATCTTCTGAACCAGGATTACGTGAGATCTCATTTCCCGCCGCTCGGCGTCATGACCCTGGCGTCGCGCCTCTTGGATGTGGAAGGTGCGTCCGCATTCGTCGCGCCCCGTGGCGAATCGCGCCATCCGCGTCAATCCGTGGACCAATTCGTGTCGGACTACCTGCGGGCCGCGGATGCGCTGGCGACAGAAGCGGCGCTGGACCTGCGTGAGATCGGAGCGCGGCTCCGTGGATACTTGGGAGCTGAGTCCACCGAACGCCTCGACTACCTCCTGGACGCCCTGGCCCAAATGGCGTGGCGGATCGGACCCACGCACGGGGACTTGCGTCGAGGGAATGTTGTGGATGCGGGCGACGGACGACTGGCGTTGATTGGCTGGGATCGCTTCCGCCCGCATGGTCCTGTGTTGGTGGACCGCCTGCACTTCTGCGTAGCGGACGCGCTTTGCGCGACCGGCATGGAAGCGGAGGACTACCTCGTGCAGATGCTGAGGGATGGTCCGGTCCGTCCGCCGTACGTTCCGGGCCTGGAGGGCACGGCGGTGAACGTGACGACCGCCGAGTGGGTTCTGTACACGCTGACCGTTCTCGCTCATCGAGTTGCCACCGTTCCTCACCCGGTGTATCTGCCGCGAAGGTTCGGCGATCTGGTGGATACGGCTCTTTCCGTTTCTCTCCACGATGGCACTGTGAGACTGCCTGTGAGCAAGGGCCTGTGACCTGAGTGAGCGCTCGCCGTCTGGCCCTCGGGACCGTTCTCCGCGCCATCAACCTGGCCGCGACCGCGTTCGCCTCCCTCCTGGTAATGCCGTTCGTGGTCCACAGCCTTGGAGACCGGCTGTACGGACTGTGGGCGCTGGTCGGGACGTTCATTGGCTACTATGGACTGCTCGATCTCGGCCTGACGTCGGCGGTGAACCGCTATATGGCGGCCGCTCTGGGCTCCGGCGATGCTGTGCAGTCAAACCGCGTCTTCAATACGGCCGTCCGCCTCTTCGTCGGGATCGGGGTCGCGGTCCTGGCCGCGAGCGCCGCCGCTGCGGGGGCCGCCCCCTGGGTCACGCGCAACGCTGCCGATGCATCCCTGTTCGGGCGCGTCGTTCTTGCTCTGGGTGTCAACCTCGCGCTGAGCTTTCCCGTTCGAGTGTTCATCGGCACCCTGAATGCCCATCTGCGGTTCGAGATCACGGCGGCGCTGGATCTGCTGACCCTCGTGGTGCGCACATCGCTGACGGTCGCGGTGCTGCTCGCGGGATTCAAGCTGCTGGCGCTCGCGCTGGCGACGCTCGCGGCGAGCCTGCCGGCTATGGTGCTCTATGTGTACTTCACGCACAAGAACCTCCCGTTCCTGAACCTCGACAGGGCGTACTGGTCGCGGCCGATTGCGCGCAGTCTATTCGCGTACAGTTCATTCTCCTTTGTAGCCGGAGTAGCCGACATCCTGCGGTTCCGCGTGGACGGCCTGGTGCTCGCTGGGTTCCTCAACCTCGCAGCCGTCACGCACTTCTCAATAGCCAGTACGATGGCAGACTATTTCATTGCCCTCGTGACCGCGTTCACCGGCGTCCTCGGCTCGGTGTTCAGTCGCCAAGACGGCGCTCGCGACCTCGGGGCCATACGCCGGACCCTCTTCTTCGCCACCAAACTATCAGTCATCCTGTCTACGTTCATCGCCTTTGGGTTGCTGGCTTGGGGAAGGGCATTCATCGAGCGCTGGATGGGGCCGGGATATGTCGATGCCTACCCGGTCCTTGTCGTCCTGACTCTTGGGATGATGTTCGCGCTGTGGCAAGCGCCGTCGGTCGCGCTCCTGTATGGCACCTCAAAACACAAGTTCTACGCGCTCTCCAACACCGTTGAGGGCGTCGCGAACCTCGTGCTCAGCCTGCTCCTGGTGCGACGCTATGGCATGATCGGTGTGGCGTTGGGCACCGTGATTCCCATGTCCGTCATCAAGCTGCTGATTCAGCCGGTGTACGTCTGCCGGGTCTCGGGCATCGCCTACTGGTCCTACATTGGACGCACAGCTCGGACAATAGGCGCCGCACTAGTCTCACTCGCAATCCCAGCCTGGGTTTCGATCCGATACGCAGCGCCCGACTACAAGTCACTCGTGGCGGTTGGCGTGGCGTCGGCGATCCTGTACGCCGTTCCGCTCTGGTTCTTCGGGCTGACGTCCGAAGAAGCGGATTCCCTCGGGCGGGCGGTGATACCTGGGCTGCGGAGACGGAGGGGCGTCTCCTGACCCGTGGCCGTCACCTCGGTGTCGGGCCCGTCAGCGTCGTTTCCTGTCTTCCATGCTCGCCCGTCCCAACCATCCGATGTAGATTGCGATGGATGTTCGACTCCGATGTGTGGATCCCCTGGCAAGGCGACAAGTGGAGCGCGCGCGACAGTCCCACAAGTCCCCGCACTTCAGCACTTCGAGCTCGGAGGGCTTCTCGCTGACCACGCTCCAAGCCATGGCGTACGGGGTTCCGGTCATTGCAGCGCATAATGGGGGACAAGAGGACATCACCCCCGACGTTGCACGGGCGCCTGCCACACGTGGCCGGCGACGGAGCCGCGCACCCGTGATGTGGACGGTGGTGAAGCGGACGGTCGACACGCTGCCTGTGTACGGCGGCGCCGCGCGCCTCGGCGCGGGCCACTCCTGAGCAACGCGATGCCTGGTGCCCTCTCGTTCGTCCTCTCCGTTGACACTGAGGAAGACAACTGGGAATCGGTACGAACGGGGTTAAGCGCGGAGAACGTGCGCGAGTTGCCCCGCTTCGCAGACTTCCTCGCACGGCGGGGCGTCCGGCCCACTTTCTTCACGACCCACGAGGTGGCACGCCGGCCATGGGCCGCCGGGCTCCTCCGTGACATAACCGCCGGCGGTCGCGGCGAGATCGCCGCACACGTGCATCCGTGGAACACTCCGCCATTCTCGGGGATGCCTCCGAGCGGCGGGACGATGCTGTGCCACTACCCGGTGGAGGCACAGGCGGCCAAGCTCGGGGTGCTCCGGGACACGCTGGCCGAGCACACAGGGCTCAGGCCCGTTTCGTTCCGCGCAGGCCGCTTCGGCGCTGGGCGCGAGACGATCCTGGCGCTGATCCGCACGGGATTCACCGTGGACAGCAGCGTCACGCCGTTCCACTCCTGGAGGCGGTACGACGACGGTCCAGACTTCGTCGGCGCCCCGACGAGCGTCTACCGACTGGACGGACGGGGAGACCTGCGCACTCCTGTCGCGGATGGCCCCATCATCGAAGTGCCACTCTCGGCGGGGTACACGCGCTTCGCCCTGCCGCGGTGGCCCCGCATCGCGAGTCTCGCACACGACCGCTACGCGAGGTGGTTCCACCTGCCCGGCGTTGCCGCACGCGCGGGCCTGGTCCAGCTCACGATTCTCAGCCCCGAGGTGGCGCCCATCCGGCACATGGTCGCGCTGACCCGGCGACTGGTGGAAGGCGGCGCTTCGCACCTCCATCTCTTCCTCCACTCGTCGAGCCTGCGGCCGGGACTGACGCCCTTCGTGACATCGCGGGCGGATCTTGAGCACCTGTACGGCGCCCTCGACCGGTATCTGGACGCACTATCCGGCATTGCGCCGGTGGCGTTCCGCACCGTCGCGGAGACCGCCGCAGCCGCGACCTGCGCGCCACTGGCAACCTCTACCCTGCCGCGTCGAGACGTCCTGCCCCTCGTCGTCGCGCCACCGCAAGCGTGTGCGCCACGCCGGCTCCTGCTCGTCAGCTACCACTTCGCCCCCGACGTCACCGGCGGTGCTTCGCGGTGGGGCCGGCTCACCAAGAACCTCGCCCGCCTCGGCTGGGATGTACACGCTCTGACGGCGTCGGGCGGCGCCGACGGACACCTGCGCGAAGGGGTGCAGGTCCACGTCTACCCCGCTGGGGCGGTCGCCGCGGGTGCTGCGCCTCCATTGCCGGGGGGGGGCTTGTGGTGGGGATTGGGCGCCGGCTTCGAAGCCCGAAGGCTGGTGCGCCGCTTCCGTCCCGAGGTCGTCGTGACCAGCGGGCCGCCGCACGCTGCGCACTTCTCCGGCTTCGTGGCGACGGTCGGCACCGGGACCTCGCGCGTGATGGACCTGTACGACGTCTGGACCGGACGGCGCGCGGACACCAGTGTGTCGGCCCGACTCTTCTGGGCACTGCTGACGCCACCGCTCTTCCGCTCAGCGCGGCGCGTGCTCGCGTCCACAGCAGAGTTGGCCGAGACACTCGAGGAGCTTTGTCCGGCAGTTCAGGTCTCCGTGCTGAACGACGCCGTGGATCCCGAGGAACTCCCGCGCGGACCGACGCCTCCCCTTCCCGCTCTCAGCATCGCCACCGTCGGCGGACTGGATCGCGACCGGGAGGTGAAGCCAGTCCTGCGGGCGCTGCGTCTCTTCCTGGAGCGACACCCCGGCGCGGCGACGACCTCACGCTTCCGCATCGCGGGCCCCGCACCGGACGAGGTCCTCGCCCTGCTCGCGACACAGGCCCGGGACTACGGCGTGGAGCAGCAGGTGGAGGTCCTCGGATCTCTTCCCCACGCTGCAACGCTGGAGTTGCTGGCACGCTCACAGGTCGCGGTGGTCCTTGCACAGCACCAGGGCCCGCGTGTCCCTGTAGAACTGTACGAGTCCTGCGCTGCCCGCATCCCGACCGTGGTTTTGGCCGAGCGAGAGAGCGCGACACGGTGGGAAGCTCTGCGACTCGGAGCCGACGTCCGGGAGGTCGCGGACATCGAGGGCATCGCCCGGACGTTCATCGACGCCTGGAACGGCATCGTGCCCCAACGGACCGCTGGCACCGTTGCCAGCACCGAGCAGTCCGCTGCAGAGTCACTCCAATCCCTGCTTGAGATCGAGGGGACGACACCTGCGCCGCCGAGCGACCGCGCGCCGGCGCCTTCGTCGTCGGTCGAGTCTATCCTGTCGGGCGAGCGACGGGTCAACTGGATGTGGCTGGCGGATCCGCCCGGGTGGGACCGGGCCCTCGATCTGACCGTGGGGCCATCGGTTCTGGAGCGCGCGCTGCGCCTGCGCTTCGCCGACGTTGCGACGCTCGATTGCGCAACGGCGTTTGCAGGGGCGCACGGCGCGGCTCGCGACGAGTCATCACCGCGCCTCCCGTACGGCGACTTCACGTTTGACTGCGTGACCATCCACGGCACCTGGGGCGAGCTGCTTCGGCTCGCCGCAGCGGGAGGGTGGTCCGACCTCGCGATGCTGCGCGAGTGCCGTCGGGTACTGCGACCCGGCGGGTTCCTCTACGTAGCGGGTAACAACCCGTACTACCGCCGCCTGTTCGCGTCCGCCGCGGGGGCCGGCCATCACGGCCTGAGCAAGACTATGGGGGCGATGCGCCGAGCGTTCCTCACGGCCGGCTTTGCGCGAGTGCAGGGGTACTACGTTTCGCCCTCGCACAGATTCCCCGGGATCATCATCCCCAGCACCTACCGCGCCGCCCTGGAGTATGAGCGATTCTCGGCGGGGCGGTCTAAGCAGGGCCACGTACGGCGGATCCTAGCGACGCTGGGCCTGCACCGGATCCTCCACCCGTCCATGGCGTACCTGGTGTACCGGTGAACCGCGAGCTGCGGGACCTCCTAGCGGCGGCGGGCTATGCGCGTGCGCGGGACGACGACGGTTGGTCGGGTGCGGTGGTGATCGACAACTCGGGCGGCGTGCCGGCGCCGCCAGGACTCCCGGAGGACACCGCGCGCAAGGGCTTCAAGCTGCTGCTCCTCGACCGGTGGGGCCGGCCTACGCACTTCGCCCGGTGCGGACGGGCGACCGACGTCGCCTTCGAGCGCGAAACCGCGCTCGTGGACACGCTGTGCACGGTGCCGGCGCTGGCGCGAGTGATCCCCAAGAGCCGGACGGCGGCGTCCGCCCGGCTGCGCGTGCATCTGACCGCCTACCTCCCCAGGGGGGCGTACGAGCGGATGGTGCGGATGCAGGACCCCGTCGCGTGGGAGCGGTCGGTGGGCGAAATCCTGGAGGTGTCGGCTCTCGTCGCCCGTTGCGCGCAGGAGGCGGTCCCGGCGCTGCGACCGCGAACCGAGCACGTCGCGCTCGCAGAGGAGGCTGCGCCGAAGCTCGAACTGCTCCGGACGGCCGGGATCCCTTCGTCCTATCTTGACGCGCTGCGCGCGGCGCTCGCGTCGGCGCCGCCGCTCCCGCGCCGCCTGCAGCACGGCGATCTCTGGCCGGGAAACGTGCTTTGGCACGAGGGGTCGTGGACGCTCATCGACTTCGCCGAATTCGGGCACGTCGAGGTCCCGATGTACGACGTGCTGCATATGGCGCAGTACCACGGAGGGCCGCGCGGACCATTCTGGACAGGCCTGTGGCTCGGGCCAGGCGACGCCCAGGACGGCTGGACGCGAGCGTCTCGGCGGGTACTGGCGGCGGAGGCTGAGCGGGAGGGGCTGTCGCCGGCGGAGGTGGCGGCGACCACGGTGTACTACCTCGCGCACATATCCGCGTACCGACTGCGCCACGGCGTGTCGCACACCTACCGGGAGTTCTACCTTGAGGAGCTCCTGCGCGTGGCCGAGGCGCTCCTTGCAGGTCACACTCTGGAGGAATTGGCCCTAACTCACTAGCTCTGGCCGGCGCCCGCCGCGTCGGGGCGACATCCACGACGGCGGTGGGTAGCGCGTCTCCCAGCCACCGTGACGTCAGCCGAACCGCGAGGGGTGGTAGATCCATCACCGGAGGCCGTTCGAACGGACTGCGGAGACGAGCCGAATCGACCATCAGGTCGCCCGAGCGTGCTCCCAGGCCACTCGGCAGCGCACGGCTGCCGAATCCCGTGACCACGAAATCGGGGCAGGACCGCCCCCTCGTCCCTCAATTCACTCCACGGTGCGCAGGGGTGGCACCCCCCTCGCTCGGAGTGACGGTCTCCCTTGCCGGATCGCACCATTGAGGCACCACTCGGAGTCCAACTACGCGTAGGACACGCTGCAGTGCTGGTGAAGAAGGTCCAGGAGTGAAGTCATCAGGCGAATATCGCCTCCAAGCGACATCGCGTGCGCATAGCCGTTTGCGGCAATGCGTTCGCGCAGGTCGGAGTCAAGGCAGATGCGCTCTATTGCCTCTCTAAGCGCATCTGGATCGCGTGGTGGAACAAGGACGGCGACTTCATCGGTCAGAATTGACTCGATAGCAGGAACAGCGGAGATGATGACGCACTTTCGCAAGGCCATCGCTTGCAGAGAGACGGACAATCCGGCTGGTGCCAGCGGCCCTTCCTTCAACGGAAGGACGACAACCCGCGAGTTCGCCATGATGCTGACAAACTCGTCAATTCCACAACCTGGAATGACCTCCACATTTGAGGACACAAGCGACTCGTCAAACAAGGAATCATGTTCGACCAGGACATCCTTCGTCCCCGCTATCATCTTGGCCTGAAACGGAAGCCCCGACATCGCACGGAGGAACGTATCGTAGTCCCTCCGCGACATCCCCCCTGTGAACACGTACCCACGATCCACAACCTCGGCTCGCTGAATGCGCTCAAGCGTATTTACCTTGAAGGGGACGAATCGGATCTTGCTTGCACTGATGCCGAACGATTCTTCGTAACCGCGAGTGTTCTTGAAATAGAGGACGAACAGATCGACCTTCTTCAGGGCCAGGACTTTGACCCAGTGAAGGACCCGAGTTGCCAGAGACCTTGGCGGGGACAGCATCAGGTCTACCGACACCAGCTTGCAGCGCAGGAAAGGAAACACAGTGCGAAGCAGCGCAAGCCCTAACAGATCTCTTGTTAGGCCGTTCACGACAATGTAGTCGGCGGTCAACGAGCGCAGGAGCGCGACACCCACCCGGAAGAAGAGCGGTCCTCCTGTAGGGTACCTAGTCAGTTCGACCTGGAGCCCTGGGATAGTGGGCTTGTCCAAGTTCCTAAAATTCGATATCAACCTCAGCCGCATCGTTGAGCCCTCTATCACGAAAGACCCTGACCAGTCGTACCTCACCAGCACCAGATAGCCGTGATCAGTCCGCTGGCCCGCCGCCATTGGCATACCAGCTCACGTAACCGCCCTCTCGCATCACGTGCAGCACGCGACATTGCCCGCTCTAATCTCCCGCCGTGCCCTGGCCGAGCCGTCGGCGCACTTCTGAACAGTCGTCAAGCCCCTACGGACTCAGAACCCCGCATAGATGAACTTCGTCCCGGCCCGTGAACGAAAGACAACGATCGCCAGCACCAGCGTCACGTACAGCGGCCATCGAATCCAAACCGGGTAGGTCCCGATCAACTCGCGCACACTGCCGCGCTGCTGCAGCAACTCGACGCAGAGGAGAAGCAGCACGCCTAACACCGCGAGCAAGGTATTGAAGCCTCCCTGACCCAGCAACAACGGCGCGGTCAGGTCGGGGCCCGCGAGACGGGCACCGGCGAGACCATTGAGAATGCGAGACAGATACGACACGACACCGCCAGGAATCGAACCGAGTATGCGAACCGCGTCGCCCAGCGAGTTCGCTCGAAAGAACACCCATGACACGTTCACCAACAGGAAGGTCGTCGCCACCTTCACGGCAGCATGGACCCCGCGCGCCTTCCGTCCATAGAGGAATTTCGTGGCTCGCGCGCGGGGCTTCTTTGTCAGCACGGAGACCACCATGTACCCGGCGATGACTACGCCCCAGGCAACGTAGTGCAAGGCCGCGCCATGCCACAGTCCAGCGAGCACCATTGTCGTGACGACCGCAACCGCGTAGCCGAGTTTGTCCGTGGAGATCACGCCGGGCAGGCGACCGTCGAGCGCACTCCCGGTCTTGTACATCACCGGCAGGAAGAGGTAGTCTCTCAGCCACGACGAAAAGGAGATGTGCCAGCGGGTCCAGAATTCAGAAATCGACCCTGATAGATACGGTCGTTCGAAGTTCTTGGCGAACTTCAGGCCGAACATCTCTCCAAGTCCGATTGCCATGTCGGAATAGCCGGAGAAGTCACAGTAGATCTGGAATGCAAAGTACAAGGTGGCCAGACAATAGGCGGCGCCGTCAACGGCGCCGGTCGAGTCGTACGCCGCGCTCACGAACTGCCGCAACCGATCGGCAATCACGATCTTCTTGAACAACCCCCATGCGAAGAGCTTCACGCCGGCGGTGAACTGACCATAGCGGAAGTCGGAGGGCGACTTCAGTTGAGGCAACAGAGCTTGAGCCCGGTCGATTGGGCCTGCCGGTAGCTCGGGAAACACCGCGACGTACAGCGAGAACGTGCCGACATGGCGTTCCGCGTTGGTGGCTTTGCTGAAGACATCGAAAAGGTAGCTGGCGAGACGGAGCGCGAAGAACGAGAGTCCCAGTGGCATCGAGAACATCTCGGAGCCGGGGAGGAGCAACCCCAGACAACGAAAGCCGACGAGCGCGGTCAGGATAGGCACAAGGCCCGTCCACAGCAGGCCCCGACGGAGTTCAGGTGTCTTCGCGTGCTCTATCTTCGGCGCGAGCCAGTACGAGAAGATGGTCAACCCAATCAGGATCCAGATGCGCAGCGCATCCGTGGCGGCATAGAAGAGGTAGCTCGCGATCAGAAGAGGCAGCCAACGGTAAGATCTTGGGGCTACGTAGTACGAAAGGAGCGCGGGCAGAAGGAACAAGGCGAACGTCAGAGAGTTGAACTGCACGACGCCTCCGTCCACGTGGTCTTCGAACGCAATGTCTATGTGGCAGTAGTCCCGCTGAAACTAGTGTGCGCTGGGGCCGTGCGCCGGTCTTCGTCCCACTAGCGAGTCGCTCAGGGTACCCGCAAGCGCATCATCGCCGCGCCTGTTGGTGTGGTTTAGGTCTGCAAAGAAGGCGGAATCCAGCCCCCGGAATAGATCAATGAAACTGAACCCACCGGCCAGCAACTCACGCACCAGGTAATCGTGGGAAGACGTGAGGACCTGCTCGGTGGGGACCTTCTTGTCGGAATACTCGTGGATCAGGGCGTCGTTTAGAGGTGTCAGGACAAACACCGGCCTGATGCCCCGCTCACTCAGAATCTCCTCGAGCGACCGGACCCAGCTGAAGGGAACGACCCGGTCGACTGACCCCGCAGCCAGGGTAGCCTCGAGGGCGCGGAATCGGTTCAACGCGAAATCGCCGTCGATGTCCCACGTCCGGCTTCTGGTCGCCGCGTAGTCTTCAGGCCCGCCCTTGAGACGTGCTATCACGTACCGAAGTACCCACTCTTGATTCCTGATCAGGAATGAATGCCTCGCCAGCTCGAACGTCAGGCGGCCTTCCAGTCGTTGCAGCCAGCCCTCGCTGGCGTGGCGGTCGTCTACGAGCAGTCTGAGCTGCGCACCGTAGTGGCTCGCTGTCGGGAGCGAGGTCCAGTGCGGGACGAAGATCCGAGTCGGGATGATATCGATGAACGCGGTTGTGCCGGACGGCCAGAGCGCAGCGACGCGCTTGGCGACCAGCATCATGTCCATCGGGGTAGCTGCATTCAGCGCGGCAGGGAAGGCCTTCTTGCCCGACCGGGCGGAGATCCGTTCCCACAGTGTCTCTGCGGGTGCATCCACGAAGAAGGAACAGAACTCCGAGTCTCCAATGAGCACGACCGGCGATCCGTCGAATCGGGAATCCCACAGTATCCGCTCCCGTGGGTCCTGAGACGCTCTCCATGTCGCGTCGTTCTCGAGCAGCGATGCCGCGAGCAGATCGCTAGCCACCACCGCGAGCGATAAGCCCAGACACGCGGCGCATAGCCTCCAGAGGGCCTCCAATGACCCATCAGGCGTCAACCGAGGTCCTGTCCGCATGGGCTGCTTCGCTCCGTGTTCTCGTGCGCATCCACCCCGCCGTGAGCCTAATCACATCCGCGGTCTCTAGGAACCCCCTATCCTGCGACCGGTTGGGGCCGGCCGCCACATTCGCTCGTCCCTTCGTCTGCGGCCGGACAGACTCGATGCCTAGGGAACCGCCCTCGGCGTTGCCGCCATCCGCATGGGCTGCATCGACAGGTACGTCAGACTGCGCCAAAGCCACTCCATAGGGCCAAATCGGAAGCGCCGTAACCAGATGGGGCTCAGGAGCAACTGGAGAGTCCAGATCACGCCGGCGACACACGCAACCTGCCAACGCTCGAGCCTTGCGAAGAGGCCGAATCCGAAGCCGTAGAACAGGATGACGCAAAGAACTGTCTGGAGGAGATAGTTGCTGAGCGCCATGCGCCCGACAGCACTCAGGGGCCGCGTCACCGCCCGGAGGCGTCCGGATCGACAGATGAGCATCACGACGCCGATGTACCCGAGGGCGACGAGGAGGCGAGCCGGGTGGTACGTCGCCTCCACTGCGGAAATCGAGAATGGGTCGAACCGATCCACGAACATCAGGTGCAGTTGATAGGCCTTGATCGCCAGCCCGGCTCCGAACCCGAGTAGCGCCATCCACACGTAGAAGCGATTCGAGCGCTCCGCGGTGAGCACGCCCCACTTCAAGAGCGCCATGCCGAAGAACATCATCATGGCGACATCCCAGAACCAGTTCTCGAAGATCGTGGACAGCACGCCGGCGAACGTATGGAAGACCGCGCGGAGATTGGCCCAGTAGCCGGCCCTATGAGTCTCGAGTTCATCTCGCTGGGCTGCCGGGGTCACCGTGTTCCCGCGGACCCTGCCCTCCCAGCGCCCCGCAAGCAGCAGGTCTCCGGCGCTCGCGCTGTCGCCCACCGCGCGGTGTTCCTCGACCCTGGCCGCGGCAGCCCGCTCTTGGTAACGCCCCAGAGCTCCGTAGACAGAATACGAGAGCGGGACCGCCATTACGGCTACGCCGATGAGCGCCAGCCGGCGGGCGGGCAGCCTGCGGAAGGGGAACAGGAAGAGCCCGACGAGACCGTACAGGAGCAGAACATCAATCCACCCGAGGAGCAGATAGGCGTGGACGAGACCGAATGCCATCAGCCAGAGAGTGCGCCGATAGTAGAGGTCCGCGACCTCACCCGGGGGCATCCGCTCGTCGCCGCGGCTCGTGAAGAGCAGCACGCTGGCGCCGAACAGCATGGAGAACAACGTCCGGAATACGCCCGACACCGCGAGCTGGGTTCCGGACCAGACGGCGAGGTTGAGACCAGTGTTGTTCGGGATGCTGTTGGGAAACATCCGGGAGGAACCCGGGAGCGCAAAGGCCAGGATGTTCATCAACAGGATGCCGAGGACCGCGAAGCCCCGGAGGACGTCGATCGAGTAGATGCGCAGGCGCGCCGGGGTCGGTTGGGGCATCACGTCTTTCCGAAGAAGATGGCTGGTCCGGGCGGCATTGCAAGACGCGCACCGCATCCGACTCTCACCCTGGGACCCCGGTCGTGTTCCTCTGCGCTCCGTATGTCCGCCGATACGCTCGCAACGGTGCGGCAGGACCGTGGGCGATTCATCCTCGAGTTGCGCTATGCCACAATGGCGGTTTGAGTTAGGCCGGCGCGACGCGCTGGGGCTGCGCGACAGTCGGGGTCCCTGCCAGGGCCCTGACTTGGAGGCTCTGTGCCGCCCATTTTGGCTCGGACCTTGCTAGGGTAACATTAGACTTCGTCCTGACCAGGTCAACTCGGGGCTGGAGACCCAGCGCTGCACGTCGCCCGTGCAGCTAAGTGCGAGGGTGGTTGGGCTTTCCGCAGTGCCTGGATTGGCGAACGCCGGCGAACGCCGGAGAGGGATTTGTGTTGCCCGAACCACATGATGCGTCCGTGCATCACCTCTTCGAAGCTGCTGCCGCTCACACACCGGACGCGGTGGCGCTGACGTGCGGGGGGGAGGCGCTGACGTACCGGGAGTTGGACGCCCGGGCGAACCAGCTGGCGCACCGGCTCCGGGCGGCGGGGGTGACCACGGAATCGCTGGTCGGGCTGCTGCTCGAGCGGTCGGTGGACCTGGTGGTGGGGGTGCTGGGGATCCTGAAGGCAGGGGGCGCCTACGTGCCGGTGGACGCCACGAACCCGGCGGAGCGGGTCGCGGCGATCTTCGAGGACGCGGGGGTGGGGGTGGTGGTGACGTCGGCGGGGCTGGCCGATCTGGTACCCAGCGCGGTGGGGACGGTGCGGATGGACGAGGAGGCCGCGGCCCTGGCCGCGCTGCCGACCGAGGCGGCGGCGGTCCCGGTCACCGGCGCGAACGCGGCGTATGTGATCTACACGTCGGGCTCGACCGGCAAGCCGAAGGGGGTCGTGGTCACGCACCGAAACGTGGTGCGGCTGTTCGAGGCGACGCGCCAGTGGTTCGAGTTCGGGCCGACCGATGTGTGGACCCTGTTTCACTCGATCGCCTTCGACTTCTCGGTGTGGGAGGTGTGGGGCGCGCTGCTCTACGGGGGCCGGCTGGTGGTGGTGCCGCAGGAGGTGACGCGCTCGCCGGAGCGGTTCCACGACCTGCTGACGAGCGAGCAGGTGACGGTGCTGAACCAGACGCCCTCGGCGTTCCGGATGTTGCTGCAGGTGGATGCGTCGCTGCGGGCGGACCGGGCGTTGGCGCTGCGGTACGTGGTGTTCGGGGGAGAGGCGTTGGACGTGGGGAGTCTGCGGCCCTGGGTGGAGCGGCACGGGGACGCGGCGCCGCAGCTGATCAACATGTACGGGATCACGGAGACGACCGTGCATGTGACGTATCGCCGGATCCGGCGCGAGGATCTGGACCGGGGCCTGGGCAGCGTCATCGGCGAGCCCCTTCCCGATCTCGCGGTGTACCTCCTCGACCCGCAGCGGCAGCCCGTCCCGGCGGGGGTGCCCGGCGAGATCTACGTGGGCGGTGCCGGGGTGGCCCGGGGGTATCTGAATCGGCCCGAATTGACGGCGGAGCGCTTCCTGGCCGACCCGTTCGCCGCAGTCCCGGGGGCCCGGATGTATCGGTCCGGCGATCAGGCCCGCCGGCTGGCGGACGACGACCTGGAGTATCTGGGCCGGCTCGACACGCAGGTGAAGATCCGCGGCGTCCGGATCGAACTGGGCGAGATAGAGTCCGTCCTCCGCCAGGCGCCAGGCGTGACCGAGACAGCGGTCGTCGCGCGCGAAGACAGCGCGAACGACAAGATCCTGGTCGCCTACTACACGAGCGCCGGTGCTTCGGTCGAGCCAAGCTCGACGTCACTTCGCGCGTATCTCGTCGGACGACTGCCGGATCAGATGGTACCGTCGCGGTTCGTGCCGCTCGACAGGATTCCCTTGACCGTCAACGGCAAGGTGGATCGGCGGGCGCTGCCCCCTCCGGGGCGACGACGCCCGGAACTGGGCCGCCCGATGATCGCGCCCCGAACGCCCGTCGAAGCGTGGGTGGCCGGTCATTGGGGCGAACTGCTGAACCTGGACGAGGTCGGCGTCGACGACCCGTTCTTCGAGCTGGGAGGGACCTCTCTGACGGCGGTGCGCCTGCTCGGACGTCTCAGCCGGGAGACCGGCAGCACCCTTCCCGCGCTCCTCCTGTTCCGGGCTCCGACCGTTGGTGAAATGGCGAGGATTCTCGAGCAGGAGCATCGCGCGACGCTACCCGCGTCGCTGACCGTCGGGGCACAGCGGCCCGCTGGTTCCGCCACGATTCCCGCTGCGAGTGCGGCGCTCGGTGATCGCGCCTCAAGGGAGCACGACGAGCTTCGTGAACGTCGCATGCGGCGGCGCCGTGGCAACTGACGGGACCGCGCCGGACGGACGCCAGGAGAGGCCCGTGACGGGGAATGAGATCGCCGTCATAGGGATGGCCGGGCGTTTCCCGCGAGCCCGGGACATCGAGGAGTTCTGGGAGAACCTCCGGAACGGCGTCGAGGGTACGTCGAAGATCACCGCTGACGATCTCCGCGCGATCGGCGTGGACCCGGCGGTCCTCAGCGACCCCGACTACGTCAGCGAGGTCTTCGCGCTCGAGGAGCCGGAGCACTTCGACGCGGAGTTCTTCGGCTACAGCCCGCGCGAAGCCGAGATGATGGACCCCCAACAGCGGCTCTTCCTCGAGACGGCGTGGGCCGCGCTGGAGCACGCGGGCTACGATTCCAGCCGCTACCCGGGCCTGATCGGCGTGTTCGGGGGCGTGGGGCGCAACGCGTACCTGCAGCGCGCGCTGGCGGCGCGTCCCGAGCTGCGGGAGACCGCGGGCGACTACCTCACGCTCATCGGGAACGAGCGGGACTTCCCGACCACCCACGTGTCCTACCGGATGAATCTGCGGGGGCCGTCCATCGACGTGCAGTCCGCCTGCTCGACCTCCGGGGTGGCGCTGCATCTCGCCTGTCAGAGCCTCCGCTCCGGCGAGTGCGACATCGCCCTGGCGGGCGGCTGCAAGCTGGTCGTCCCCAACCGCGAAGGCTACTGGTACGTCGAGGGCGGGCCGCTCGCCCCCGAAGGGCACATCCGCGCGTTCGACGCCGACGCGAAAGGGATGGTCCGGGGCAGCGGCGCGGGGATCCTGGTCCTGAAGCGACTCCAGGACGCGCTGGAAGACGGGGACAGTGTCTATGCCGTCGTTCTCGGCTCGGCCGTCAACAACGACGGCAGCGCGCGGGTCGGCTTCACGGCACCGAGCGTGGCGGGCCAGGCCGCGGTCATCGTTGAGGCGCAGGCGGCGGCGGACGTGTCGGCCGACACCATCAGCTACGTCGAGACCCACGGCACCGGAACGGTGCTGGGCGATCCCATCGAGGTCGCCGGCCTGACGGAGGCGTTCCGCCGGAGCACCGCGCGAACCGGCTTCTGCGCGATCGGCTCGGTCAAGACGAACATCGGGCACCTGGACGCCGGGGCGACCGCGGCGGGCCTCATCAAGACGGTGCTGGCCCTGCGGCACGAGCTGCTGCCGCCGTCGCTCAACTTCGCCCGGCCCAATCCGCAGATCGACTTCGCGCACAGCCCCTTCTTCGTCAACGCGAAGCTGGCGCCGTGGCCGCGCGGCGCCGCAGCGCGCCGCGCCGGGGTAAGCTCCTTCGGGCTGGGCGGCACCAACGCGCACATCATCCTTGAGGAGGCGCCGGCGGCCGAGCCCGGCGGGCCGGGCCGGCCGGGCCAGCTGCTGCTGCTCTCGGCCAAGAGCGAGGCGGCCCTCGAGGCGGCCACGGACCAGCTCGCCGAGCACCTGGCGAGGCACCCGGACCAGTCGCTGGCCGACGTCGCCTACACGCTGCAGGTCGGGCGCCGGCACTGGGCGCACCGGCGTGCGGTCGTGTGCGGCGACGCGACCGATGCGATCGCCGCGCTGCGCGGCCGCGACCCGCGGCAGGTGACCGACGGGAAGCTCGGCGGCGAGACGGGCTCCCTCGTGTACATGTTCCCAGGCGGCGGCGCGCAGTATGCGGGCATGGCCACCGGTCTCTCCGCCGCGGAGCCCACCTTCCGCGCCGCGGTGGACGAGTGCGCGCAGCTGCTCAACCCGGAAGGCCGGTCCGCGCTCCGCACCCTGCTCGAGGCCAGGGACACCGGAGACGAGCCGGACCCCGCGCTCGAGCGGCCCTCGGTCGCACTGCCCGCCCTGTTCGCGGTGGAGTACGCCCTCGCCCGCCTGTGGGCGTCGTGGGGGCTGACGCCCGCCGCGATGATCGGGCACAGCATGGGCGAGTACACGGCCGCCTGCCTGGCCGGCGTGTTCTCCCTCGACGACGCACTGCGCCTGGTGGTGTGCCGCGGCAGGCTGTTCGAGCGCCTGTCGGAGGGCGGCATGGTCAGCGTGCCGCTGTCCGAGGCGGAGCTGCGGCCGCTGCTGGGCGAGCGGCTGAGCATCGCGGCGATCAACAAGCCGGGGCTGTGCGTCGCGTCGGGGCCCAGCGCGGCGATCGACGAACTGATCGCCCACCTCGAGGAGCACGGGACGGATTTCACCCGCATCCACATCTCGGTGGCCGCCCACTCCCAGTCGGTCGAGCCGATCCTCCAGGACTTCGGCGACGTCGTGGCGGGTATCCGCTTCTCGCAGCCCGCGATCCCGTTCGTCTCGAACGTCACCGGCACGTGGATTACCGGCGCGGAGGCCACGGACCCGGCGTACTGGGTGCGGCACCTCCGCCAGACGGTGCGGTTCGCCGATGGCTTGGACACGCTGCTCCAGGACCCGACCCGCGTCTTCCTCGAGGTGGGCCCCGGCCAGACGCTGAGCACGTTCGCCCGCCAGCACCCGGCGCGGCGGCCCACGAACGCGGTCATCTCGAGCGTTCGGCATCCGCTCGAGAACGTCGAGGACCATCGCTTCCTGGTCCAAGCGCTGGGCCGCCTCTGGGTGAGCGGCCTGCCCGTGGACTGGGAGGCAATCCGCGGTGAGGAGCGGCGCCGCCGGGTCGGCCTGCCGACCTATCCGTTCCAGCGCCGGCGGTACTCGCTGCTCAGCGGCATCGAGGCGCCGCGGGGCGAGCAGCCGCAGCCGGCGGCACCTCCCGACCGCGCTCCGGCGCCGGCGCCCGTGATGTCCCCGCCACCTTCCCCAAGAGTCGAGACGACCGTCATGGCCGCACCCGCGCCCGCGCCGGGCAGCAGTGTCCCGCGCCGAGACCGCATCATCGCCGAGCTTCGCAAGACGATCCGTGACCTCAGCGGGATGGACGAGGCGAAGATCAATGTGAACGCCACGTTCCTCGAGCTCGGCTTCGACTCGCTGTTCCTCGCGCAGGCCAACGGTGCGTTCAAGAAGGTCTTCAAGGTGAAGCTCACGACACGGCACCTGCTTGAGAAGACGCCCACCATCACGGCGCTGGCCGAGCACCTGGACAAGGAGATGCCGGCGGACGCCTTCCCGGCCCCGGCGGCCGCGCCTGCGCGGCCCAAGGCGACAGCCCCGGCCGGGCCGCCGGCCGGCGCGGCGTCCGCCGCGACGCTCGCGCCGCTGCTCCCGCTGGCCGCAGGGGTAGACCTGGCGGGGCTCGGCACCGCGCCGGGCAGCGTGCTGGAGGCGGTGATCGCTCAGCAGTTGCAGATCATGAGGGCCCAGCTCGCGGCGCTCGGCGGCGCACCGCAGGCGCTGGCCGGGATACCGGCGGTCTCGGTGACCCCGGCCGCCGCGCCGGAGGTGCCAGTGGTCGCGGCCCCGGAGGCGACCGTGCCGGTGGCAGAGGCGCCGGAGGGTGAGGCGCTGGCCAAACCGGACAAGACGAGTCCCTGGCAGCCGGTGGCCAAGGCGGCGGCCGAGGGTAATCTGACCAAGGCCCAGCAGGCGCACCTCGAGGCGTTGATGGCGCAGGTGATCGCCCTGACGCCGAAGTCGAAGGCGCTCACCCAGGAGAACCGCCCGCACCTCTCCGACCCGCGTACCGTGCAGGGATTCCGGCGGCAGTGGAAGGAGATGGTGTACCCGATCGTGTCGGAGCGCGCCAAGGGATCCAGGATCTGGGACATTGACGGGAACGAGTACATCGATCTCGTCGGCGGCTACGGCGTCACGTTCTTCGGGCACTCGCCCAAGTTCATCCTCGACGCGGTGCGGGACCAGCTCAAGAAGACGGTGGCGATCGGACCGCAGACGCCGCTGGCCGGCGAGGTCGCCAAGCTGGTCTGCGAGCTGACGGGGATGGAGCGGGCGGCATTCTGCAACACGGGCTCAGAGGCGGTGCTGGCCGCGATCCGGGTGGCGCGCACCGTCACCGGCAAGACCAGGCTGGCCTGCTTTGCGAGTCACTACCACGGCATCTTCGACGAGGTCCTGGTCAAGGGTGTCGGCACCGGTGCTGAACGCCGGCCGGTCCCGATTTCCCCCGGCATCCCTCCCAAGGCTGTCGAGGACGCGCTGGTGCTCGAGTACGACAATCCCGCGTCGCTCGACGTCATCCGGCAGCACGCCGACGAACTCGCGCTCGTGATGGTGGAGCCCGTCCGCAGCCGTAACCTGGATCGTCAGCCGCGGGAGTTCCTGCAAGCGCTGCGCAAGGTCACGGAGGAGCTGGGCATCCCGCTGCTCTTCGACGAGATGATCACCGGCTTCCGGTCCCACCCCGGCGGCGCCCAGGCGGTGTTCGGTGTGAAGGCGGACATCGCCACCTACGGCAAGGTGATCGGAGGGGAATTCCCGATCGGGATCGTCGCCGGCAGGAAGGAGTACCTCGACGCCCTGGATGGCGGGATGTGGCAGTACGGGGACGCGTCGACGCCGGAAGCCGACATGACGTGGTTCGCGGGCACGTTCGTCCGGCATCCGCTGGCGCTCGCCGCTGCGAAGGCGGCGCTGCTGTACCTGAAGGAGCAGGGACCCCAGTTGCAGGAGGATCTCAACCGGCGGACGAGGCAATTCGTCCAGGACCTCAACGAGTACTTTCGCGCGACGAATGCCCCGATCCACCTGGAGCAGTTCAGCTCGCTTTTCATCGTCACCTTCACGAGCTACCAGGAGTACTCGCCGCTGCTCTTCTTCCATCTCCGCAATCGCGGCGTGTACACATACGAGGGACGGCCGGCGTTCTTCACCCTGGCCCACACCGACGAGGACATGGCGACGATCGCGACCGCGTTCAAGGAGTCGGTCGCGGAGTTGCAGAATGTGGGTCTCTTCCCCGGCGGCCCGGTGCGGCGCCCGGGCGAAGCGTACGACATCCCTCTGGCCGAGGGCCAGCAGGAGATCTGGCTCGCCACCCAGCTCGGAGCGGACGCGTCACGGGCGTTCAACCTGGCCAGCACGTTGCACCTGCGCGGCGCCTTGCGGGCGGACGCCCTCCAGGAAGCGCTGCGCCAGCTGGTGCAGCGCCACGAAGCCCTGCGAGCGGTGCCGAGCGGCGACGGCCAGAGCCAGCGCATTCTCCCCAAGCTCGAGATCGAGCTGCCGGTCGTGGACCTCTCCGCCCTCGCTTCCGACGAGCGGGACCGCCGGCTGGCGGAGCTGAAGGACGCGGAGGTCGAGACCGCCTTCGACCTGGTGCACGGGCCGCTGGTGCGCGCCCGGCTCGCCAAGCTCGCGCCCGACGACCACTTCTTCGTCATCACGGCCCATCACATGGTCTGCGACGGCTGGTCGTGCGGCGTGCTGCTCCGCGACCTCGGCAAGCTCTACGAGGCGGCCTGCACCGGGCGGCCGGCGGAGCTCGGCGCGCCGATGCAGCTGAGCGAATTCGTGCAGGTGTCGGCGGAGGTCAGGGAGAGCCAGGCGGCCGCGGAAGCCGAGGCGTACTGGCTCGGCGAGTTCCCAGGTGCCGTCCCGGTGCTGGATCTGCCGACCGACCGGCCACGCCCGCCCCGCAAGACGTTCCGCGCGAAGCGGATCTGGCTGCCGGTGGACGCGGCGTTCGTGGGAAGAATGAAGCAGCTCGCCACGGCTCAGGGCGCGACGATGTTCGCGACCCTGCTCGCCGGGTTCGGCGCGTTCCTCAGCCGGCTGAGCGGGCAGGACGATCTGGTGGTGGGCTTCTCGCTTGCGGCGCAGTCGGCGATCCCCGACCGCGACCTGGTGGGCCACTGCGTGAACTTCCTGCCGCTGCACCTGTATCCGAAGGCGGACACCGCCTTCAGCGATTTCGTGCGGACGGTGCGGGGCAAGGTGTTGGACGCGATCGAGTACCAGAACCTGGCGTTCGGCAGGCTGCTGCAGATGCGGAAGCTCAAGGTACGCCGGGACCCCAGCCGCGTGCCGCTGATGTCCGTGGCGTTCAACCTCGACCCGTCGGGCCGTCCGCTGCGCTTCCACGATCTAGAGGCGGAGAGCGGCTCGGTGCCGAGGAAGTACGAGAACTTCGACATCTTCTTCAATCTCGTCGAAACGGGCGGCGACCGGCTCGAGATCCAGTGCACGTTCAATCTGGACCTGTTCGACGAAGCTACGATGTGGCGGTTCCTGAAGCAGTACACGGTCCTGATGGAAGGCGCGGCGGCGGCCCCGGGCACTGCGTTAAGGCAGCTACCTCTCTTGAGCGATGAAGATCGTCTGACGGCGAATCGCAATATCGACAGGCGTGTGCTCCCCCAGCCCGACCTGGTGCCGAGCGCCTCTGCCGACCTGGCGAGCGTCGAGCCGCGCACTGATCTCGAGCGCGAGGTCGCGGCGGCCTGGACCGAGGTCCTGCACTTGGACCATGTCGGCGTGCAAGACGATTTCTTCGAGCGAGGGGGCCACTCCCTCCTGGGCGTGCAGGTCATGATGAAGCTCCGCGAGCGCTTGGGCGTGGACTTGTCTCTGGGGACCCTGATCGAGGCCCCTACGATCGAACAGTTGGCCAGGAGGATCGAGGCTCTCCAGTATGTGCGGGGCAACACTCAGGTGCCCGGTGCGGGTGATCTCGAGGCGGTAGAGCTGTGATGGTAATCGACTTCCTGCTGGAGTTGCGGAAACGGGGTGTTGAACTCGAGTTGAAGGGCGACCGGCTCGTGTGCCGAGCGGTGAGAGGGGCGCTCACGCCGGACCTGGCCGCCACCCTGGCGCAACGCAAGCAGGAGATCGTGGCATTCCTCCGGGAGGGCCTGGTCGAGCGGGGCGGGACGCGGCCCGTTCCGCCAATCCTGCCCGTGCCGCGTACGGAACTCATGCCGTTGTCGTTCACGCAGGAGCGCCTGTGGTACTTGAGTCAGGTTGAGAGCAACCCCGCAGTCTTCAACCTACCGTTGTGCCTTCATATTGCCGGCGCGCTCCGGGCCGACGTCCTGCAACGCTGTCTCGATACGATCGCCGATCGCCATGAGGCGCTGAGGACGACCATCGCGGTCCGTGATGGCGTGGGGTTTCAGGAGATCCATCCTCCCTGTGGATTGCCGCTCCGGAACCTCGACGGGGAAGCCCAAGGTGGAGAGGCGAGTCGGATAGCTGCGCTCGAGGTGCTCGACCGCGAGGCAAGCGAGCCCTTTGATCTCTCCTCGCGGCCCGCCATTCGGGCGACGCTGGTCCGCGTCTCGGATGACGACCACTACTTGTTGGTGGTGGCGCACCACCTCTTCTTCGACGGCGTCTCGCTCACGATCTTCTTGGACGAACTCGTCGCCCTCTACGACGCTTTCTCACACGGGCTCGCTTCACCCCTCAAGCAGCCAGCTCTTCAGTTCGTCGACTACGCGGCGTGGCAGCGCGAGTGGCTCCAGGGCACGGCACTCGATGAGCAGCTGGCGTACTGGAAAGAGCGCCTCGCCGGAGAGCTGCCCGTGTTGGATCTGCCGACCGATACTCCGCGCCCACCGATTCGAGGGTCCAGCGGCTCGAAGGAGCCCCTGCGCCTGCCGAAAGCGGCGGTCCAGGCGCTCACGGCAACCGCACGCGGGGAGGGAGCGACCACCTATATGGCGATGGTGGCCCTCTTCAACACGTTGCTGTACCGGTATTCCGGCCAGGAAGACCTGATAATTGGGACACCGGTCGCCAATCGGACCCGCCGAGAGAGCGAAGACATCATCGGCTATGTCGCCAACACGCTCGTGCTTCGCACGGATTGCAGCGGTGCCCCGACTTTCCGCGAACTGATTCGGCGCGTTCGTGAGGGCTGTGTCGGCGCGTTCCGGCACCAGGACATGCCATTTCAGAAGATCGTCGAGGCGCTTCAACCTCCGCGGGACCTGAGCCGTACGCCCATCTACCAGGTGTTCTTCACCTACGAAGAAGTGTGGTCGCAGCCGCCGGCGATGGGCGACCTCAAGCTGTCCCGTGTGATCGTGGGGAGTACGGTCGCCCGCCAGGACATCAGCGTCTTTCTCCGTCAGGTCGACGGTGCGGTGCTGGGGTCGCTCGAGTACAACTCGGAGCTGTTCGCCCGCGACACGATTCTCCGGATGATCGGCCACTTCGCGACCTTGGCCGAGAGCGCGGCAGCGGATCCCGACAGGCCGATCGGCGAGCTCAGCATCCTCACCGAACCGGAGCGCGCAGCATTCGCCGGGTGGAACAGCACCGGGATGGCGTACCCCGGGCTGCTCATCCATGAGTTGTTCGAAAGGCAGGCGCGGGCGACCCCGGATCGCGTCGCCGTGCGCGCGGGTGTCGCCGCGCTGACATACGGGGACCTGGATGCGCAGGCGAACCGGCTTGCCCACGTGCTCCAGGCTCGCGGCGTCGCGGCGAACGATCTCGTCGGCGTCTGTCTCGAGCGCTCCGCTGACATGCTGGTCGCGCTCCTCGCTGTTCTCAAGAGCGGGGCGGCGTACGTGCCGATGGATCCGGACTTTCCCGCGAACCGGCTCGCGTTCATGCTGGAGGACGCCCAGGTCCGGGTCGTGGTGACCCAGCGCTCCGTCCTCGAGCGCGTGCCTGCCGCTGCGGCGGTCACGCTCTGCATGGACGAGACCGGAGTGGGTTCGGCAGCCCCAGAGGAGGTTGCCCGCAGTCTCCAGACATCCGACAGCCGGGCGTACGTGATCTACACGTCCGGGTCCACGGGGAAGCCCAAGGGCGTCGAGGTGCGGCACCGGAACGTGGTCAACTTCCTCACCGCGATGCGCGCGCGCCCCGGGATGACTTCGGACGACGTGCTGGTCGCGGTGACTACGCTGTCCTTCGACATCGCGGTGCTCGAACTCTTCCTGCCACTGACGGTGGGAGGGCGGGTCGTTATCGCTCCGCGTGACGTGGTCGTGGACGGAGCCCGCCTCGGTGAGCTCATGCGCGCGGAGGGTGCCACCTGCATGCAGGCGACCCCGGCGACATGGCGGATGCTGCTCGACGCTGGGTGGCGAGGTCAGCCCAACCTCAAGGCACTGTGCGGCGGCGAGGCCCTCCCCGCAGACCTCGCGCGTCAGCTCCTGCCGGCGGTAGGCGAGTTGTGGAACATGTATGGGCCGACGGAGACCACGGTGTGGTCCACGTGCGCCCGCATCAGCGAGGTGGCGGCGCAGGTTACGATCGGCTCACCTATCGGCAATACCGTCAGTCGGGTCCTGGACCGGCACAGACAGCAGGTCCCCGTGGGGGTGCCCGGCGAGCTTCTTCTCGGTGGCGCCGGAGTCGCGAAGGGGTATCTGGGACTGCCTGGCCTCACCGCGGAGCGGTTTGTCAAGGATCCAACCGGAGAGGATCCGGTCGGCCTGTTCTATCGTACCGGTGATCTCGTCCGGGTGCGGCCCGACGGACAGATGGAGTTTCTCGGACGCCTCGATAATCAGGTCAAGGTGCGGGGGTACCGGATCGAGTTGGGCGAGATCGAGGCTGCTCTCGCTGGCCTTGAGGAGATCGGCGAGTCGGTGGTGACGGTCGGCACCGACGCAGCGGGCGGGCCCGGTGCACTCCTAGTGGCGTGCGTCGTTTACCGCGCCGGCCGGCAACTCACGGCCAGCGAAGTCCGGCGGCATCTTCGGGAGCAGCTGCCGGGGTACATGGTCCCAGGGTTGGTGATCGAGCTGGAGGCGCTGCCGCGCACGCCAAACGGGAAGATCGACCGCCGGGCGTTGCCTGACCCTCTCCGTGCGGCGAGCCCTACCGGGAAGTACGTCCCGCCGATCTCGGAGGCGGAGCGGATCGTCGCGGATGAGTGGAAGGCTCTACTCTCGGTGGACCGCGTGGGGCGACACGACAACTTCTTCGAGCTGGGGGGTCATTCGCTACTGTCCATGCGGGCCGTTGCGGCAATCGAACGACGTACGGGGAAGCGCCTGGATCCGCGGCTGATGTTCTTCCAGACTGTGGAGCAGATCGCCGCCGGCCTGGAGTCACCGCTGGCGGGCCAGCCCACGTGAATCCGTTCTTCTTCGGAAGTTCGCGGCGCCAGCTCTTCGGCGCCTACGACCCGCCTCGCGAAGGAGGGCGCAGAGGGGCCGTTCTGTGCTACCCACTGGCGAGAGAGTACCTGCTGGCGCATCCCACTTTTCGGCATCTCGCTCGGCTGCTCTCAAGTTCGGGCTGGCACGTCCTGCGGTTCGACTACTACGGGACTGGCGACTCGGCGGGGGACTTCGAGGATGCGGGCCGGGACCTGTGGCTGGCCGACATCGAGACGGCCATTGACGAACTCAAGGACATCAGCCAGTTGGCACGAGTCAGTCTGATCGGCATGCGATACGGAGCTGTGCTCGCTGCCATGGCCGCTCGACGCCGCCGGGACGTCGAGAGTCTCGTCCTTTGGGACCCGGTACCTGACGGGCGTGCCTATCTGAGCGAGTTGGGTGTCACGTCAAGAACGGAGGGTGCGTCTTCCGGCGCCGAGGCGGACGGTGCCGTCTTCTCGGACCGCCTGCTTCGGGAGATACAGGACACCACGGCTACCAGCGTTCCCCCACAGGGGCTGCCGAGGACTCTGGTACTGGGTACGTGTGGCCCCATCGACGCCTTCCAAGCACTCCACACACACCTTGCGACCGGCGGGGCCGACTGCTCGCTGGAGCACGTGCCCGATGTCCCGGTGTGGCGGGAGGAATGGGGCCGGGGAGGCGTCGGCATGGCTGTGGCCGCTGCCACGAGGATCGTGACGTGGATGTCGTGACGGCTCCGGTCCGGGAGAAGGTAGCGGTCTTCGGGGAGGCGCGGGGTCTCGTCGGCATCCTCACGCTGCCGGCCAGCGAGCCGCCGCCCGGCGCACCATGCGTCATCCTCCTCAGCACCGGGATCCTCCACCGCGTCGGCTCCAACCGACTGTGGGTGACGCTCGCTCGCGCTCTCGGAGCGGAGGGGATCGTTACTCTCCGATTCGACCTCTCGGGCATCGGCGACTCCGAGCGCCGCCGCGAGGTGGGGTCCCTTCGCGAGTCCGTGGAACGCGACATCGCCGAGGCCATCACCTACCTCCACTCCACGCAGGGCGCGGATCACTTCGTGCTCGTGGGGTTGTGCTCCGGAGCCTATGATGCCTTTCACGCGGCGCTCGGCGAAACGCGGGTGATCGGCGCCGTCATGGTGGACATGCCCGGCCCGTTTCAGACGTGGAGACATACGGCGCATCATCTGATGGCCAGAGTGCTCCGACCGGCGAGCTGGCGGGACCCCGTTCGGAAAGCCGCGCTCTATGCACGCGAGTTTCTGGGCGCTAGGCAGCCGGCGCACGACCATGGCGATGGCTACGTGGTCGGAGGGCGCAGTTCGGTGACACGTGAGCAAATGGGCGCAGAGCTGGGCCAGCTCCTAGGCCGAGGAGTGAAGCTCCACTTCGCCTTTACGCCCGGCATCGAGACCAATTACAATCACCGGACTCAGTTCCGACACACGTTTCCCTTGGCTGCTCGTCATCCGGCACTGAGCTACGACTACTTCCCGGAGGCCGATCACGTCTTCAGCGCGCCGAGTTCGCGGGCGCAGCTTATCAACGCAATCGTGACTTGGATTCGGAGGTAGTCGGTCGACGTGGTAACGCCGGCAACGCCTTGGCTGGTGTGCCGCCATCCGCGTCCGTCCCCTCGATTGCGGCTCGTGGCGATTCCCGGGGCAGGCTCGGGACCGGGATTCTACCTCGGGTGGGCTGCAGGCCTGCCGTCCTGGATCGAGGTCCGACTGGTCATAGCGCCCGGACGCGAGACTCGGTTCTCCGAACCCGTGCCCTCACGCCTCCAGGATCACGTGGAGGCGATTGCCGGCGACCTGGCTCTCTTGGACGACCTGCCGACTGTGCTCTTTGGCCACAGCATGGGAGGACTGGTCGCGTTTGAACTCGCTAGACGCCTGCGCGACACTGGGCGATCGTCGCCAAGTCACCTCTTCGTGTCATCCGTGCGGGCTCCCTTTCTCCCGCCCGACGCGAGCCCGGAGCACGTGCTTCCCACCGGGGAACTGCAAGCGGTCCTTCGACGCCGTTACGGCGGGCTTCCCGCCGAGGTCGAGGATCATCCGGAACTGCTCGCCTGGTCGCTCGAGCTCCTGCGGCAGGACCTTCGCGCCCTCGAGACTCATCGGTGTGTCCCGGGCCGCCCGCTGCCGGTTCCTCTTTCGGCCCTGGGTGGCGACGCGGACCCGAGTGCGCCGGTTGACGATCTGCGACCCTGGGCCGCAGAGACGTCCAGCACGTTCAGTCTTCGCGTCTTCCCGGGCGACCACCGCTACATGGAGAGCCAGCAGGAGGCGGTGTTGAACTACGTGCGCCACCAACTTGCCTACCTTGGTCCCCAGGAGTAGCCCCATGCGTCACTGGGACGTTGGCAACGCGCGCGATCGTTCCTCGGCGGGATGACGCGATCGGCCACGGCGATGATCCTCTTCGGTCCCGGCGCTCGTGTTCCCGGAGATCCGCTGGCAAGGGCGATCGCCGCGCTCTTCCCGGATTCGGTCTGCGGCGCGATTGGAGACTCCTCCGACGCGCCGGAGCCGCTCCATCGTGAAGAGCTGGCCTTCGTCAGCACAGCTGTTGCGTCTCGTCAGCTGGAGTTCGCTCGCGGGCGTACCTGTGCACGGCGCGCGCTTGAACTGCTCGGCTTTCGCGACGCGACCGTTCCCATCGGCCCGCATCGCGCGCCACTGTGGCCCGAGGGCGTGGTGGGGAGCATCACCCACTGTGAGGGATTCGTCGGTGCAGTGGTGTGTCTCAAGAACCAGGTCCGATCGATGGGACTCGATGCCGAACCTGCCAGGATCCTCGCGAGTGACATTGTGGCCTTGGTCTGTACCGGTGCGGAGCTCGCATGGATCGAGCGCGCACCCCCTGCCGGCGTCGCAGGGTGGCCGATGGTCATCTTCTCGGCCAAGGAGGCGATTCACAAGTGCGTCTCGCCACTTTCGGGCGTCATGCTGGACTTCCGCGAAGTCACCGTCATCCCCGATCGCGACCGCGGGAAGTTCTCGGCGCGATTGGAGTCCAGCCGGTTGGCAGGGGCACCCGATCTCGCGGGGATTTCTGGCCGATTCGTGGTGACCCAGACTCACGTCATCGCCGCGGCGATCATGGAGTAGCACGCCTGCGCACACTGCGTCAGATCGTAGAGCCGGCGGAAACCCATCTCGCCAGGGACCCCGAATCCGCTGCGGATAGCCGGCTGTGTACCGGAGCGGTTGCCAGCCGCTCCGCCAGCAACCGTGCCCCGTCGAACCGATCAGACCGGTTCACCACTCGCTCCCCGAATCCCGCCAGGTCGCACAGCGCCTTCGGGTACCCTGGCATGATCCCAAGCGCATAAGCCGGCGCGGAGTCGATTGCCGCCTGGATCGGACCTTCCACGACAAACGGCAGCCGCAGGTAGCCGGCGACACCGTCCGGAGGCACGCGCACCGCCGCCAGTCCGGGCCTGAACCGTTCGAGCAGCCACGCCGCGTTGGCCCTCCTCGCCTCCGCCTCGCCAGCGGAGAGCGGCAGCGTCACCTCGAGCGTGTGCGCCGCGACGGCGCTCAGCTCCCGCACGCCTGACGGCGGTCGGTAGACCGTAGCCCCCAACCGCAGGAACGGCAGCGACGCGGGGATCGCGAAAAGCCATGGCCGGCCGAAGAGCCACTGCACCTTGAGCTGGACCAGCTCCTTGAAGCCGCGGCCCGGAGGGAGCACATCCCGCCGTACGGAATCCACCAGCGCGGCCGCGCGCGCGTCCCGCGCGAGGAGCGCCCCACCCCGCCCCGCCGTGTTCCCCTTGCCGCGGCCAAAGCTCAGCACCGCGAGGTCGCCGAACGCGCCGAGCGGCCGCCCTCGCAGGCTCGCCCCGGCCCCCTGCGCCGCGTCCTCGATCAGCCACGCGCCCGCCGCACCGCAAAGCTCCCGCACCGGCTCGGGGTCCACCGGGATGCCGTACAGGTGCACCAGCACGACCGCGCGCGCGCCGCGCTCGAGCGCGCGCCCGAGAGACGCGACGTCGGGAGCGAGGGTCGCGGGATCCACGTCGTAGAGGACCACGGGCGCGCCGGCACCATCGGCCGCCGTGGCGAGGTCGTAGCAGGCGTACGCCGGGAGGGCGACCGCGGAGCCGGGAAAGCCGGCGAGGCACGCCTTGATGGCGAGCGTCAGCGCACCGGTCCCACTGTCCGTCAGGAGCACGTCGTGCGCCCCGAAGTGCGCGCGGAGCGTGGCCGCGACGCGCGCGCGCGCCGCGCCCCCGCCGGCGACGAGCCCCACCGCGCCCGCCAGCACCGCCCGCAGCGGGAGGGGCGAGTACGCGGGGAGCTGCCGGCGCCAGCTCACGGGATGCCCCGCACGATGCCGGGTCCGAGCAGCGTCGCGATGCCCACCGGCAGCCGCTTCCACAACCGCGGCCCCCAGCGGTACGCGCCGTCGTCCGGCGAGGGCGTGTGCGCCTCGGCGCGGCCGCCGGCCGCGCGCTGGTACCAGAACAGCGGCACGTCCCACCCCCCCCACTGCTGCTTGAAGCGGTGCGTCCCGCTCCCCGGCGTGCAGCGGCCGAAGTTGAAGAGGATGAGCCCCCTCCCCTCGCGCGCCGCGCGCTCCACGAACGCCCAGTAAAGCGCCATGTTGGGCGACAGGCGGTTGTAGGCCACCAGCGCCGAGGCCCACGTCATCTCGAACTCGCCGCCCCACCGGAATCCGGCGCCGCAGGCGATGGGCGTCTCGCCAAGGTAGGCGCAGCCGAACCACGCCTCGTCGCCGAACTCCGCGGCGATGGCCTCGAAGAAGCGGCACGGCTGGGTCGGCGTGCCGAGGTCGCGCATGTGCCGCGCGAAGACGGCGAAGAACGGCCCGACCTGCTCCGGCCCGAACCGCACCGTCACCCCGTCCTTCTCGGGCCGGCGGATCTGGCTCCTGAGCTTGGCAGGGAAGCGCTTGAAGACGCCCTCGGCATCGCCGGGCAGCAGGTCGAGCACCACGGTGACCTTGCGGTGCGAGACCGGCAGGTCCACCGGAAGCGGCTCCCGGCTCCGCAGCTCCAGCAGCTTGACCCCGTCCCGCTCTGCCATGGCCACGGCTTCTGCCACGAGGGCGCGGACCGCCTCGTCGCTCCCCAGCGGGCCGCCGTAGTTCAGGAACGGCATCGAGACGAGGTAGTGGCCGAACAGCGGGGTCTTCACCCTCACGAGGGGCAGGATGCCCGCCAGGGCGCCGTTCGGGCCTCTGGCGGCCAGGTAGGGGCATTCGTGGCGGTGCGTGCGTTCGATGACGCGCCGCCAGCCCCACAGGTGGAAGTGCGTCCACCCGGCGCTGGCCCGCGCGAAGGCGTCCCACTCCGCCGGCGTGCCGTCGAACGGGCCGACCGGCGTCACGGCCACGCCGCGGCCGACTCCAGGGCGCCGAGCCCCTCGGCGATGCTCGCGAAGCGGAACTCGCTCAGCAGCCGCTCCAACCGCCCCCATGTGCCGCCCAGGCCGCCGTAGTGACGGATGCGGGTCAGGAGCGGTACCGCGACCCTGGGCTGCGCTGCGTCGTACTCCCACGGGTGGAGATAGAAAGTCCCCGGCTGGCCGCGCCGCTCCGCCTCGCGCAGCGCCGCGTGCACCAGGAGCGGCGGCAGGAGGCGGAAGTAGGCGCCCCCCGCTGCGGGGAGGTTCAGCCCCAACCAGCGGACCGTAGCCGGGGGCACCTCGAGCAGGCGGCCGGCGGGGCGCGTGAGCCAGTGCGGGTCGCGACCGCCCCCGGCGTAGCCGTACCCTGGTCTCCTGATGGGGAAGAGGGACGAGTCGTAGCGGTACCCCTCCTCCACGAGGATGTCGAGCGCCCACTCGCGCCCCGCAGTGATCGAGTAGTTCGGCGCCCGGTAGCCGAGGCAGGGCTGGCCCGTCTGAGCCTCCAGGAGGGCCTTGGAGCGCCGAACCTGCTCCCGGAAGGACTCCGGGGTCAGCTCGGTCACCCGACGGTGGTCGTACCCGTGCGAGGCGACCTCGTGGCCCGCCGCCGCGATGGCCTTCACCATCGCCGGCTGGCGCTCGGCCACCCAGCCGAGGGTGAAGAAGGTCCCGGTGGCGCCGTGGCGGGCCAGCAGCTCGAGCAGCCGGTCCACGTTGCGGGCCACCCGGCTCTCGAGCGACTCCCAGCGCTCCCGCGGCACCCAGGGGGCCAGCGCGAGCACCTGGAAGTGCTCCTCGACGTCCACGGTGAAATGGTGGCGGATCACAGTTTGGAGTCTACCGAACCGGCATGGAGCGCGCCACGGAGCCGGCAATGCGAGGGGCCCGACGCACTTCCCTCGCGCCGAGCCCCCGCTATGCCCTGCCGAGAATCGCGAGTCACGCGCTCTCGATGTCCCTATTCTCTCTGCGGCGCCGCACGACGCCCGCAGCGCTGATCTTCACCAGGCCTGTGTGCCGCGCCTTCATGGTCATCGGCAAGCAGGAAACGAGCCAGGGTACTAGCGCTCCCCCGCTCGCTGAAAATCCTTGTTTCACAACGGGATAGCAGTCGGGCCGGGCTCAGTCTCGTCAGGAGTGCCGACGCCGGCCAGCAACGGGTCGTTGCGCCCGCGCCACTGGCCGGCCCCTCTAGCCTACAGCTTCTTGAGGTCCGCCGCCGACCTCGGCTTGAGCCGCCACACCCCGGCGCTCACCGGCTGGAGCACGCCGATGAGATCGAAGCGGTTCCCCGGAACGAACACCCCCGGCAGCGCCGCCGCCTGGAACGCCGGGTCGGCGCTGTGGTCGAGCAGCACCTCGAGGTTCCCGCTTCCGTCGCTCACCGTGAGCTTGAAGTCGCCCCGGACCCTGGCCGTGTCGCTGATGGTCGCGCCGGTCACGACCACCATCTGCGCGTCGCGGGTGCCGCCGTCCGCCGCGGCCGCCGCCGCCGTCGTCAGCGTCGCGGCCGCCGGGTAGAAGCCGCGCCCCAGCGCCATGGACGTCCCGCCGTCCAGCGTCGGCTGGCCGGTGCGGACCGCCGTGGTCGCCCGCACCTTCACCGAGTCGCCCGCCGCCACCGTCGTCCGCAGCCGCGTGAGCCGGATCGCGCCCGACGTGTCGGCGAGGTAGACCGTGGTGTCGGAGAAGGTCCCCGAGCCGTTGAGCGCCACGCCGACCACTATCGCGTTGCTGCCCGCGGGCAGCGAGCGCGCCGCCGCGATGCTGAGCACCGGCAGCGGGATCTCCGTCAGGTCCACCGCCGAGCGCGGCCGCAGCCGCCACGTCCCCGTCCCCGTCGGCGCCAGCACGCCCACCACGTCGAACTTGTTCCCGGGCACGTAGTCCGCCGGGAGCGCCGCGGGCTGGAAGTTCGCGTCGGCCGTCCGGTCGAGCTGCACCTCCAGCGACCCGCTGCCGTCGCTCGCCGTCAGCACGTAGCTCGTGGAGGTCCGCGCCGTGTCGCTGACGATCATCCCGCGCACCACCACCAACTGCGCGTCCCGCGTCCCCCCTGCCGCCCCCGCGGCCGCCGCCGTCGTCAGCGTCGCCGCCGTCGGGGAGAAGCCCGGGCCCAGCGCCGTCGTGGTCCCGCCGTTCAGCGTCGGCTGGCCGCCGCGGCTCGATGTTCTAGCGCGGACCCGCAGCGAATCCCCCGCCAACACGGAGGCCCGCAGCTGTGTCAGGCGGATCGCCCCCGACGTGTCGGCCAGGAACACCGTGGAGTCCGCGAACGTCGTCGAGGCGTTCAGCGCGACCCCCACCACGACGACCGTCTGCCCCGCCGGCAGCAGCGAGCGCGCCGTCGCGATGCTGATCACGGGCAGCGGGATCTCCGCGAGGTCCGCCGCCGACCGCGGCCGGAGCCGCCACGTCCCCGTCCCCGTCGGGACCAGCACTCCCGTCACGTCGAACTTGTTCCCCGGCACGTAGTCCGCCGGCAGCGCCGCCGGCTGGAAGCTCGCGTCGGCCGTCCGGTCAAGCTGGATCTCCAGCGGCCCGCTGCTGTCGCTCGCCGTCAGGACATAGCTTGTGGTGGTGCGCGCCGTGTCGCTGATGATCGCGCCGTGAACGAGCACCATCTGCGCGTCGCGCGCGCCGCCCGCCGCCGTCGCCGCCGCCGCCGTCGTGAGCGTCGCCGCCGCCGGGAAGAACCCGCGCCCCAGCGCCGTGGCCGTGCCGCCGTCCAGCGTCGGCTGGCCGGCGCGGCGCGCCGTCGTCCCCCGCACCCGCACCGAGTCGCCCGCCGCCACCGAGGCCCGCAACTGCGTCAGGCGGATCGCCCCCGAGCCGTCGGCGAGGAAGACCGACGAGTCGGCGTAGGTCGTGGAGCCGTTCAGCGCCACCCCGACGACGACCGCCGTCCGCCCCGCCGGCAGCAAGCGCGCCGTGGCCACGCTGATGACCGGCAGCGGGATCTCCGCGAGGTCCGCCGCCGACCGCGGCCGGAGCCGCCACGTCCCCGTCCCCGTCGGGACCAGCACGCCCGTCACGTCGAACTTGTTCCCCGGCACGTAGTCCGCCGGCAACGCCGCCGGCTGGAAGCTCGCGTCGGCCGTCCGGTCGAGCTGGATCTCCAGCGACCCGCTGCCGTCGCTCGCCGTCAGGATATAGCTTGCGGTGGTCCGCGCGGTGTCGCTGATGATGGCGCCGCGCACCTGCACCAGCTGGGCGTCCCGCGCCCCCCCCGCGGCGCTCGCGGCTGTCGCCGCCGTCAGCATCGCCGCCGCCGGCACCAGCCCCTTCCCGACGGGGATCACCGCCTCGGCATCCAGCATCGGCTGCCCGCCGCGCCGGTCCGTGACCCCCTGCACGCGCATGCTGTCCCCGGTCGCGAACGACGCGCGGACGTTGGCGAGCCGGATGCTCCCCGACGAGTCCGCCACGCTCGCGGTCGAGTCGGCGAACGCCGTGGCGGGGCTGAGCGCCACCCCGACCACGAACACGCGGCGGCCGGCCGGCAGCAGCGTGCGCGCCTGCCGCACGCTCACGACGGGCAGGCCGACGAGGGCGTTGATGTGCACCGTGTCCGCCGCCGCGACGGTGAAGCTGGTGCTGTCGATCCTGACGATCTGGAGCGTATCCGCGAAGCCCAGCGTGTCCACGGTGAGGGCGTAAACGCCCACCGGCACGTCACGGAACCGGAAGAACCCGTTCGCCTGGGCCGTCTGGACGAGCCCCGTGTCCTGCCGGCCCTGGAGGACGAGGCGCACCTTCGCCCCCGGCACCGAGTCGTCCCCCTGGTCCATCACGCGGGAGCCGTTGGCGTCGCGGGCGACGAACCCCACCACCGTGCCCGTCGCGGAGATGCCGGTGATCCGGCCGCCCCCGTCGTTGTTGCAGCGGACGGCGGTCACCGCCACCAGCAGCGTGGCCCCGAGGAGCCGGACGCTCCGCACCCCCCGCCGCGGCGCCATCAGAAGTTCCACCGCAGGCCGGCCCGCACGGTGGCGCCGGCGGAGCGGCGCACCAGCAGCTTACCGAAGTCCGGGTTGACCACCAGGGGGACCGTCACCGTGCCGGTCGCCGCGTTGGTGGCGATCGAGCGCGAGGGGTCCGCACCGTAAAGCGCGCGGTCCACGATGCCCTCGCCGCTGGACGCGATGTTGAGCGCGTCCACCACGACGTCGGTCTGGCTGAAGAGCCGAACTACGAGCCGCGCGTCGAGACTCACGATCGCGGGGGCGCGGCAGCTGTTGCGCTGCGCGAAGTGCCCGACCTGCCCGCGCAGGCACGCATTCCCCGCGATGACCGCCGCCGCGCCCGCGACAGTGTCGGTCACGAACGCGGGGTCGTTCGCGGACGAGCCGTCGCCGTTGGCGTCCACCCCGGCGGGGAACCCTGGCGTGAAGGGGGCGCCCGACTGATACCGGCCCACGACGCCGATCCGCACGGCGCCCACGGCCAGCTCCGCGCCGAGGGCCGCGCGGTGCGGCAGGTCCAAGTCGGAGCGGCCGGCGCGCCAGTCGGCCGCCCCCGTGCTGTCGGGGAACGGCGAGAGCTGCGCGCCGGCCAGGGAGCCGGCGCCGCCGGGCCAGTTGTCCGTGGTGCGGGAGTAGGTGTAGCTGGCCCACACGCTGAGGCCCTGCTCGCGCGTCCGCTCGAACGACACCGTGCCGCCCCAGTAGTCGGAGTAGCCCGACGGGTCGAGCGCGTAGACGACGTCGTAGCCGGCGAAGCGCCGGTTCGTGCCGGGCCGCACGGCGAGCAGCGAGCCGATCTGCTGCAGCGTGCCATACACGGGGCGGCCGTACTGGTCTTGGAGCGCCGCGCCCGTCGCCAGGTTGAGGTCGGACCGCCGCGGCAGGAAATCGGTGTGGCGGTACTGCCCCGCCAGCTGCACGGTGCTGCCGCCGCCCAGCGTGCGTGCGAAGCTGAGGGCCGCCCGCGCGGTGCGCGGGGCGAGGAACCCCGGGTTCAGCAGGGCGAGTGCCCTGCCGGTGTACCGCGCGGCCGTCGAATCGGGGACCGCGGGCCACGCGCCCAAGCTGCCGAGGCCGCGGCGGTACTGCATCCCGCCGTCGGTCGTCAGGACCTCGGAGAGGACCGCGGGGTCCACGCCTTCCGAGTAGAGCCCCGCCTCGCCACGCAGCAGCCACTCGCGCTGCGCGCCGGCCGCCCAGCTGAAGCCGAAGCGCGGGTTGAGGCGCAGGTGCGGCGCGGGCAGGACCGCGGTGGACGTCCCCGTGAGGCGGAGCCACTCCTGGTCGAGGGCCCCGCCGGAGGACGGCCAGATCTCGCGCTCCAGCCGGGCGCCCAGCAGCACCGTGAGCCCGCGCACCGGGAACCACTCGTCCTCCAGGTAGCCGACGGCCGAGCCCACCGCGAACGCCGCGCCCGCCTGCCCGCCGACGGCCTGCACGAACGACCCGCGGCCCGCGGCGAAGTCCGCCGCGCCGCCGAAGGCGTAGGTGCCCGTGGCGTCGGGGGTGTAGGTGTCGTCGTGGTGCGTCCACGTCAGCGCGACACCCGCCTTGAGGGCGTGCAGGCCGGCGCGCACCAGCAAGCCGGCGGCGGCCCGCGCGTCGTTGCGCTCGAAGCGCCCCGGGAGTGCGGCGTCGGCGCCCGCGAACAGCCCGTCGGCGGTGAGCGACGTGCCCGGCAGCGGCGGGGCCTGGTAGTCGCGGACCGAACGGTCCACCGCGAAGGAGAGCTGGAGCTGCGCGTGCGCGCCGAGCCGCGACGTGAGGGCCGCGGAGGCGTTGATGTCGCGGGCCTGGAGCGACGTGCCCAGCCCGAGGGGACGGTCCGCTCCGAGGTCGAAGTCCCTCGACGTCTGGTTCGCGAGGGCGGCGCGTAGCGCCACGGTCTGCCCGCGGGCGATCTCCCAGTCGAACCGGCCGAACGCCGTCACGACGTCGGTGCGCTCCGTGGCGGACCGCAGGTAGCCCGACAGGTCCTGCGCGAACGAGTCGCGAGCGACGGCCACCACGGCCTGGCTGACGGCATCGGTGCGCCACGGCGCGCCGACCTGCGTCTCCACACGCCGGAAGTCGATGCCGAAGACGGCCGAGGCGGTGTCGCGGACGAGGGGGCCGCCCGCAACCAGGCCGCCGCGGAACCCGCCGCTCGACACGTCGCCGTAGGCGCGCACCTGGGCGTCGCGCGGCGCGCGGGCGGTGAAGGCGCTCAACAGGCCGCCGCCGGAGCCGCTCCACTCGACGTCGGCCCCGGAGGTGACCTCCGCGTGGTCGAGCCCGAACAGCGGCACGTCGAGGGCCGAGAAGTCGGAGCGCGAGGCCTCGGGGTGCGCCGCGATGGGGCGCAGGATGCCGTCTATCCCCACCACGCCGAGGCGGTCGGGGAGGCCGGCCATCCCCAGCCCGCCGACCGACGCGGCCGAGAGGATCGCCACCGACGTCACGCGCCCCAGCGGGTCCACGAGATCCGCCAGGTCGCGACCGCGGTCCCAGCTCCCGCGCGCCAGGGAGGCGTGCATCGCCCCCTCGACGAACCCCAGGGTGTCGATCTGGGTGACGGGAGGTTCCGCGGCGGTGAGCTGGAAATCGAGCGTCACCACCGCGGCCGGGCCGACGCTCACGTCCCGCACGAACAGCGGCCGGTAGCCGAGCCGTTCGGCGAGGATGTCGTAGCGGCCCGGAGCCAGCGCCGGGGCGCGGTACGCGCCAGCGGCGTCGCTCGTGGCGGAGGTGATCCGGCCCGTGGCGCGATCGGTGAAGGTCAGCTCCACCGCCATGAGCCGCCCGCCGTCGGCGCTCAGCGTGACGCCCTCGATGGTGCCGGAGGTCACGCTCTGGGCGCGCAACGGCCGGGCGACCAACGCGGTACACGCGACGGCGAGGAAGACGGCGGCGGCGACCAGGCGGGGGCGGGTGCGATCCATCGTAGCGGGGAAACGTACGGCCGGCGCGCCCACCCTGCAATGCGCGGGGAGGGGTGGCAGCCGACCGCGGCGCAGGACGGGACGCGCCCGCGGAGCCGCATCCCGGCGCCGCCGGTTAGATTGTGCCCTCGTGATCCCCCCCTCGCTCCGCCCCCTCGCGCGCCGCCTGCGCCGGCTTCCGGACCGGCTCCTGCATCCCGCGCGCCGGCGGGCGGCGGGGCGTGCGCTCGCCCGGGTCGGGCCGCCGCAGCGGGTGCTCTTCGTCTGTCACGGCAATATCTGTCGCAGCCCGTACGCCGCCGCAGTGGCGCGCCGGCTGCTCCCCCCGGCCGTCGCCGTGGAGTCGGCCGGCCTCATCGGGCCCGACCGCCCGTCGCCTCCCGAGGCGGTAGCGGTGGCCGCCGAGCGCGGGATAGACCTCGGGCCGCACCGCTCGCAGTTGATCGATTTCGAGCACGTGCGTGAGGTGGACCTGGTGGTCGTGATGGATACACGGCAGCGCCACCGCCTCCTGAGGGCGCGTCACGAGCTCCGCGGCCGCGTGGTGCTCCTGGGGGACCTCGACCCGGAACCCGTCGCCACCCGCGCAGTGCCCGACCCCGTCGAGCAGCCGGCGGAGGTCTTCAGGGCGTGCTACGACCGCATCGACCGCTGCATCGGCGCGCTCGCCGCATCATGGCGCACGGCTGGCGGCGAGGACGCCCAGGAACAGGGCGGCAAGCTGGAGTAGCGGCGTCGGCGCAAGGCCGACCAGCGGCGGCACCAGGGTCGCGCCGGCAAGCACCACGGCCAGGCCAGCCCAGCCCCATCCTCTCCGCAATGTCAGCAGCCCCACCGGGATCCCCAGCAGGAACATCGTCAGGCACTCGAGCAGCGCCTGCGCCGCGGGTGAGAGGCCCGGGTACGACTGGAACAGCGCCCACGCCTGCCCAGCGGTGAAGGCGAGCGAGCAGCGCTCGTGCCCGTTTACCCCGAGACAGTAGCCGGCCGCCTCGCGGCGCACCGAGACGGCCACCGTGTCGCCCGGCGCGATGCCGGCCAGGGCACCTCGCCAGCGCAGCTCCGTCGGCCGGAGGAGCACGTCCACCGCGCGGCTCCGCACGTGTAGCACCAGGTCGTCGCGGTCGGGGCCGACCAGGAGGATCTCGCGCCGCTCGGAGTCGAAGATGCTGAAGAGGGGGGCGAGCCCCTCGGTGCGCGGGCCCGCGACCGCGCGCACGTGCAGCGCGGTGCCCGCGAGGAGCAAATCCCGCACGGCCCGCGTGTCGGCGAGGCGCCACGACGGGAGGGGAAGGCCGCCCATCTCAGCGTGCAGCACCTTGCCCCGATACCACTCGTACATGCCGAGGTCCGCCGTCCACTGGCCGTAGTACGGCGTCGGCGGGAAACTGGGGAGATCGAGCAGGCCGATGACGGCGATCGCCGCCACGCTCGCGGCCGCCGCGACGAGCCCGCGGAGCGCCGAGCGGCGGCGCGCCGGGAGCCAGCGCACCAGCGCTACGCCTGCCACGGCGCCGAGGATGTTCGACAGGAGGTCGGAGAGCGAGGAGTCGCGGCCCGGCACCACCCGCAGCTGGGCGAACTCGATCGTGGCCGAGAGGAGCGCGCAGAGCGCAACGGTCTTCCACGCCGGCACGCCGGAGCAGCGCAGCGCGGCGGCGAGGGGGACGAAGAGCACCACGTTGCAGATGAAGTCGGAGAGATCGAACTCGCCGGAGAAGAGGCGCCACTGGAACCCCGACGGCGCCGGCCCGCCCACAGGGACCAGCGTGGCAGCGAGGATCACCCCGAGGAAGACGGCTGCCGCGACGGTGCACGGCTTCCGTGCATCCGTCAGACGGCGCACGGTACTGCCCCGGTTACTTCTGCTTGCGCAGTTCCTCCCGGATCTGCCTCAGGAGCACCACGAGGACCGGGAGGAGGAACATCGCCGCGAACTCCGCCAGCCGCCCCGGCTCGTACCCGAGCAGCAGCTTGGCACGAGCGATCCCCAGGAGCCACTCGACGACGCCGACGGCAAACAGCACGCACGCCGCGGCGGTGAAGATCCTGCTGACCCAGCTGCTGAGCTTGTCGACGTTCATGGGACCGTCCCGAAGAGAAGGAAGCGGGCGAGGAACCGACGCCATTGTACGGCGCCGGGGCCGCGGGGGCAAATCACGGAGGCGCGTGTGGCTCGGGCCGACGCACTCCACACCCCTCGGCCGCTCGCGGACGGACTGCACTGCGCGCGATCGCTGGCGCCCCACCGGCTCGAGCCGTAGGATTCGCACCTCGTCCTTTCCGCCCGCTCACCCGAGGCCCCGATGCACCGATCCCTGACCGCTGCCGCAACGACCGCCCCGCGCTCCGTGACCCGCGCCGCTCTCGCAGCCGCCATCACCGTCGCTGTCATGCTGCCGGCGGCGCTCCGCGCCCAAGTCGCCGACACCTCCGCCTTCCGCCGCCTCGACCTCCCGACGCCGAACCAGTACCGCTCGGCGGGCGGGCAGCCGGGCCCGGCGTACTGGCAGAACCGCGCCAGCTACGCCATCGAGGCCACCCTCGACACCGCGACGAACGAGCTGCGCGGCACCGAGCGCATCCTCTACGAGAACCACTCCCCCGACGCCCTCGACTTCCTCTGGCTCCAGGTGGAGCAGAACCTCTTCGCGCCGGGGAGCATCAACGAGATCACGTCGCCGCCGCCCCTCCTCTTCGGCGGGACGATCTTCAACATGGCGAACCGCGGCTTCGTCGGGGGCCTCACAATCGACCGGCTCCTCGTCGCGGGCCGCGAGGTGCCGAGGTACCTCTGGGACACGATGCTGCGGCTCGACCTCCCCTCGCCGCTGCGCACCGGCGAGTCGGTGACGCTCGACGTCGCCTTCCACTTCACCATCCCGGTCAACGGCGCGGGGCGGATGGGGCGCGACAACCCGCTCTACGAGCTGGGCCAGTGGTACCCGCGGGTCGCCGTGTACGACGACGTCCACGGGTGGAACACGATGCCGTACATCGGCACCGGCGAGTTCTACCTCGAGTACGGCGACTACGACGTGCGCCTCACCGTGCCCGCGGGTTACATCGTCGCCTCCACCGGCACGCTGCAGAACCCCGACGAGGTGCTGACCGCAGCGCAGCGCGAGCGGCTCGTGCGGGCCCGCGGCACGACCCCCGTCGCCATCATCACCGCGGATGAGGCGGGCGACGCCGCGCGCACCCGGCCATCCCCCGCCGGCACCCTCACCTGGCACTTCCGCGCCGACAACGTGCGCGACGTGGCCTGGGGGGCGGCGCCGGTCCTGCGCTGGGACGCGGTGAGCTGGAACGGCATCCTCATCCAGACCTACTACCGCCCCACGGCGCGGCTCTGGGCCGCGGAGGGCATCCGGATGGCCGAGCACGCCATCCGCTTCTTCTCCGAGCAGTGGGCGACGTACCCGTACCCGCAGGCCTCGACCATCGAGGGTCCGATCGACGGGATGGAGTACCCGATGATGACCTTCGTGCCGGCGGAGTCCACGCGGGAGAACCTCTACTGGGTGCTGATGCACGAGTTCGGGCACGAGTGGTTCCCGATGCTCGTGGGCTCCGACGAGCGGCGCTACCCGTGGATGGACGAGGGGTTCAACACCTTCATCGACTTGTACAACTTCGCCGACTACTTCCACGGCGCCCCGCCGGCGGACACCGTCTTCACCACCATCCTCAACGCCTACTTCGCGCACGCCACGCCGGGCTCGGAGCAGCCCCTCATCGACGCGCCGAGCGAGGTGCGGGACCTCTACTTCACGGCGTACCAGAAGCCGGCGCTGATGATGAAGCTCCTCCGCGAGGAGGTCCTCGGCCCCGAGGCGTTCGACCGCGCCTTCCGGGAGTACGTGCGCCGCTGGTCGTTCCGGCACCCGCAGCCCGCCGACTTCTTCCGCACGATGGACAACCTCACCGGCCGGAACCTCGACTGGTACTGGCGCGAGTGGGTGTACACCACCGCCCGGCTCGACCAGGCAATCGATTCCGTGCTGACTACCGTTCCCGCCGCGGCGGCGGCTGCCGCTCCCACGTTCCGGCGGGCCGACGGGACGCAGCCGGTGAGCGGCGACATGCGCATCGTCCTGGCGAACCGGCGCGAGATGGTGATGCCGGCGGAGCTGAAGCTCTTCTACGACGACGGCTCGAGCGAGGTGCGGAAGCTCCCTGTCGAGATATGGCTCCTCGGCAGCCGCTACGCGATGAGCGTCTCCACCGGCGCGAAGCGGCTGGTGGGGATGGAGCTGGATCCGCGGCATGTGATGCCAGACATGGACAGACGGAACAACAGGTGGGGGAGGACACAGTAGCGACAGGCGTCAGACGCCAAGACACCAAGGCCAGAACGTCAAGTACCAGACGCCAAGGGACTGTCGCTGAGCAGTGGACCCAACGGTACGAGGGGCGTGCAGGATCAGCCGCGCGCCCTTCGTCGCTCGTTCCACCCTCTGGCTCACCTCCTCACATCCTCACCCCCTCACCGCCTTGCCCCCTCACCGTGTCGTCGTCGTTGCGTTCCTCCTCGACAACCTTGAACACGCGAAAGCCACGGGCCTGGTAACCGGGCAGCGCGGTGGGATGGTCGAGGGAGCAGGTGTGGAGCCACACGCGCGTGGCGCCGAGGGCCCAGGCGCGCCGCACCGCCTCGCAGAGGAACGCGCTCCCGACGCCGCGCCCGATGAAGGCGGGGAGAAGCCCGAAGTGGGCCAGCTCCACGTCGCCTCCCCCCTGCTCGTGCAGCTCGGCGTACCCCGCCTCCACGCCGTCCACCGTAGCGCGCAGCGTCGTCAGGGCCGGGCTCAGCGCCCACTCCCGCCACTGTTCCGCACTCCAGGGCCGCAGGTCCCTCCAGTCGAACGCATCGCCCACCGTCCAGTAGAGGCGCCGGTTGAAGTCGGGGTCCGGCGGCGTCACTTCGCGCACGGCGAGCCCCTCCACCGCGCGCGAGGGCGCTCGCAGCGCGTCGGGGGACGCCATCTCGAGATGCCAGGTGGTGACCTTCAAGGCAGCCATCAGCCGTCAGCCGTCAGCGTCGTCACGTTCATCGCCCTCCTATTCTCTCCTCCTCGCCTTCTCACCTCATCACCACCTCACCCTGTCGTTGCCTCTCCCTCCCGCCGCGCCGTGCACTCCGCGCACGGACAGATCTCCAGCAGGAACTCGTAGGGGTAGATGCCCGTGCTGTGGCCGTCGCTCCAGCCGAAGTGGACCGCGTACTGGCCCACGAGGCGCACCGACAGGGCCCGGATATCCTCCGGCACGGCGTCGGGATCGAGAAGCTGCCGCCCGCTGACCTCCTCGACGCAGGTCGCGCACTGGCAGGCGAGCCGCAGGTAGCGCGCGGGGTAGCGCCCCACGTGCCCCTGCTCCTCCCACTGGAACGTGACCTCCCGGCCGTCGTCCACCCGCTCGATGACGTACGGCACGGGGATCCTCTTGAACACGCTCACGCTCGCTCCTCTCGCGGCCTCCGAACCAGCTTTCCGCAGCAGGCTCCCGCCCTCGCACGACGTCCGCTTCTCACGCTCCGTCACGGCTGTTCCCTTGGCGTCTTGGCGTCTGCTTCTCTGATCACCGTCTCAATCACTCTCCACACGTTGGCCGCGACGATCCGCTCGCCCCTCACGTTCGGGTGGATGCCGTCCCCCTGGTTGAGCGAGTCCACGCCTCCGACGCCCGCGAGGATGAATGGGATGAAGGCGAGGCGCTCACGGCGCGCCAGGTCCCGGAACACGGCCCGGAACCGCGAGGTGTACGTCGCACCGAGGTTCGGCGGCGCCTCCATCCCGGCGAGGACGATCCGGATGCCCGGCACGGCGGCGCGCGCCTGGCGGACGATGGCCTCGAGGTTGGCCCGCGTGCTGTCCACGTCGAGCCCCCGCAACCCGTCGTTCGCGCCCGTCTCGACCACCAGCACGCGGGCGTCGGGGTGGAGGATCCAGTCGAGGCGCCGCAGCGCTCCGGCGGAGGTCTCGCCGCTGACGCCGCCGTTGATGGCACGCCACCGGAGGCCGGCGCTGTCGAGCTTCCGCTGGATCAGCGCCGGGTAGGCCTGGTCGGGGTCGAGGCCGAGGCCGGCGGTGAGACTCGTCCCGAGGAACAGGATAGCTAGCCTGTCGGCGGCTCCAGCCGCGCTTCCAGGGCTCGCCGCCGCCTCCGGCGCGCCCGGGAAGGAGCGGTCGCCGGACGCGAGGCCGGGCGCCGTGCGAGCATCGCGAGCCGTCCGACCGGCCGAAGCGCCCGCCGGCCGCGACGCCCCGGGCACGCCGAGAACGGACCGCGACGCGCCGGCGGCGCGGGACCGATCCGCCCCCGGCGCGCGGTCGCGCGTACAGCCGACCCCGGCCGACAGCGCCGCCGCGACAACCAGCCATCCGATGGGTATGATTCGGCCCATGCTCACCGCGCGGAAGCTCACCAAGGTCTACCAGAGCGGCGGACGGCCGCTCACGGTCCTCAAGGAAGTTAGCCTGGAGGTCGAGCCGGGAGGATTCCTGGCGGTCATCGGCCCCTCGGGGTGCGGGAAGACCACCCTCCTCGGCCTCCTGGCCGGGCTCGACGTCCCCACCAGCGGGACGGTGGAGCTGGACGGCAGCGACCTCGCCACCCTCTCCGAGGATGCGCGGGCCCGCCTCCGCGGCGAGAAGGTAGGGTTCGTCTTCCAGACCTTCCAGCTGATCCCGACCCTCACGGCACAGGAGAACGTGCAGGTGCCGCTGGAGCTGCGAGCGGGCGCACCGAGAAGCGGCGCACGGAGAGACGGCGCACCGACGCACCCGGAGGACGAGCCGAGGGAGCGCGCCAGAGAGCTGCTCGCCCGCGTGGGCCTCGAGGGGCGCGAGCACCACTACCCCACCCAGCTCTCGGGGGGCGAGCAGCAGCGCGTCGCCATCGCGCGCGCGTTCGCCAACCGGCCGCGCATCCTCTTCGCCGACGAGCCAACCGGGAACCTCGACCTGGCGACCGGCGCGCGGATCGTCGCGCTGCTCGAGGAGCTGAACCGCGAGTCGGGCACGACGCTGGTCCTGGTGACCCACGACCAGGCCCTCGCGAGCCGGGCGCGGCGCACCATCCACCTCCTCGACGGCGCCGTGGTCCAGGACGGGGGCGCGGCCGCGTGACCCGCGCCGCGGTGATCGCCCGCCTCGCCTGGCGCGAGACCCGCGCGTCGCGGCGCCGCCTCCTCCTCTTCGCGTCCGCGATCTCCGTCGGCGTCGCCGCGCTGGTCGCCATCGCGTCGTTCACCGCCAACCTCCAGCAGAGCGTCCGCCAACAGGCCCGCGAGCTCCTCGGCGGCGACCTCGTCCTCGGCAGCGGGCGCCCCTTCTCGCCGGCGGTCACGGCGCTGGTGGACTCGCTGCGCGGCAGCGGCATCCGCATCGCCCGCGAGACGCGCTTCTCCTCGATGGCCTACGTGCGCCGCACCGAGGGGATCCGCCTCGCCGACGTGCGCGCGGTCAGCCCCGAGTTCCCGGTCTACGGCAAGGTGGAGACCGCGCCCGCCGGCCAGTGGGCCCGCCTCGCCAGCGAGCGCGTCGCCATCGTGGACACGGCGCTCCTCGTGGCCCTCGGCGCCCGCATCGGCGACAGCCTAGCGCTGGGGGACAGGAGCTTCCTCATCGCCGGCGTGGCGACCGAGGTGCCGGGCCGCACCTCGAGCTTCGAGGGCTTCGGCGCTCAGGTCTTCATCCCCGCCTCGGAGGTCGGGGGCACCGGCCTCATCACCTTCGGGAGCCGGATCCGCCACACCGCGTACGCGGCCGTCCCCGACGAGCGGGTGGCGCGGCATATCGTCTTCTCGCACCGCGCGATGCTGGACCGGGAGAAGGTGCGCGCCGAGACGGCGGGGGACTTCGAGTCCGAGGTCACCGACGCGCTGCAGAATCTCTCGTCGTTCCTGCAGTTCGTCGGGCTCATCGCCCTCCTCCTCGGCGGGATCGGGGTGGCGAGCGGGGTCGGCGCCTTCGTGGCCGGGAAGCTCGACACCATCGCCGTCCTGCGCTGCCTCGGGGCGAGCCGTCCGCTGGTGTTCGCCATCTACGTCTCGCAGGCCGCTGCGCTGGGCCTCGCCGGCGCCGCCGCGGGCGCGCTCGCCGGCGTCGGGCTGCAGGCGCTCCTGCCGCGGCTCCTCACCAGCATCCTGCCGGTGGACGTGCACGTGGCGCTCGAGCCCGGCGCGATCCTCACCGGCCTCGGCATCGGCCTGGCCGTGGCGGTGCTCTTCGCCCTGCGACCCCTCCTCGAGGTGCGGCTCGTCTCCCCGCTCCAGGCCCTGCGCCGCGCCTACGAGACCGAGGAGGGCCCCGAAGCGCGCGATCCGCTGCGCCTCGTCGCCTTCGGCGCCCTCGTCATCGGCGTGTTCCTGATCGCGATGAGCCGCGCGGAGCAGCCGCGGGTGGGCGTCGGGTTCGCGGTGGCCATCGGCCTCTCCGTCGGCCTCCTCACCCTCGCCGCCCGTGGCGCCGTGTGGCTCGCGCGCCGCCTCTCCCGCCTCGGGGGCGTCGCCGCGCGCTGGCCGTACGTGGTGCGCCAGGGGCTTGCCAACCTGCACCGGCCGCGCAACCAGACGCGGAGCGTCGTCACCGCCCTCGGCTTCGGCGTCACGGTCCTCGCTACCCTCTACCTCGTGCAGGCGAACCTCCTCAAGCAGGTCTCCCTCGCCACGATGCGGGCTGGAGGCCGACCCAACCTCGTCTTCATCGACATCCAGCCCGACCAGGCGCAGGGCGTGGACAGCCTGGTGCGGGCGGCGGGACTGCCGTTGATCCAGCAGGTGGCCATCGTGCCGATGCGGGTCGCCACGCTGCGCGGGCTCTCGGCCGATTCGATCTTCAAGCTCCCGCGGCCGCAGCGCCCCGCGCCGTGGACGATGCGCCGCGAGTACCGCTCCACCTACCGCGACACCGCGAACGCGTCGGAGAAGATCCTCCAGGGCACGTGGTGGCGCGGCACGCCGGCGGGGCCGCCGTGGCCCGTCTCGCTGTCGAAGGAGGTCGCGGAGGACCTCCGCGCCCTGCTCGGCGACTCGATCACCTGGAACGTGCAGGGGACGCTCGTCCCGACCCGCGTCGCCGTCATCCGCGAGGTGGACTGGGCGCGCTTCGAGCCCAACTTCTTCGCCGTCTTCCCCACCGCCGCGCTCGAGCACGCGCCGCACAGTCTGGTGGTGCTGACCCGCGCCGACGACGCCGGCGCCCGGGCCCGGCTGCAGCGGGCCGTGGCCGAGCGCTTCAGCAATGTCACCAGCTACGACGTCGCGCTCCTCCAGCGGACGATCGAGCGGATCTTCAGCCGCGTGGCGCTCGCCATCCGCTTCATGGCGGTGCTCTCGCTGGCCACCGGCGCGCTCGTCCTCCTCGGCGCCGTGGCGGCGGGCCGCCTCCAGCGCATCCGCGAGGGCGCGCTCCTCAAGACCCTCGGCGCCACACGCCGCCAACTCACCCACATCTTCCTCGCCGAGTACCTGGCCCTCGGCCTCCTCGCCGGCCTGATGGGCATCGGCCTCGCCATCGGCGGCGGGTGGGCGATGACGCATTGGGTCCTCAAGCTGAGCTTCACAGTGCCGCTGCTGCCGCTCGGCGGCGTGCTGGCCGTCACGGCGGGCCTGGTCGCCCTGGTGGGAATGGCGGCGAGCCGGGAGGTGTTCCGCAGGACCGCCGTGGAAGTCCTGCGCGACGTGTGAGTCCTCGTGTTCCTGGACACTTGTGCGGAGTGCGCAGGGGGCAGTGCCAAGTAGTGTGCAGACGCGCAGACGCCAAGTGGTACTACAGTGCCAAGTGACAAGGAGTCAGTCGCTCCGACCACAAGCCGGGCCAGTGACAAGTGCAGCACTGGCCACTAGCCTACCTTCGGTTCGAAGCAGACCGATCACCGAAGCACTTCACACCACTGCGCGTCTGCGCGTCTTGGCACTACTGAGTACTGGCGTGCTGCAGACTGAGGTGGACCGCCCAGAAGGTGGAGTGCCTAGGCGCCAGGGACGATCGGCCTGGTCAGGCCGATGCGGGCCCGCCAAATCGGTAGATCAGTGCCCCCGTCTCCTCGTCGTTGTCCACGTCGATGTAGCCGTCCACGACCATCCGGTTCAGCGCCTTCTCGACGTCCTTGAAGCTCCGCCCCGTGGCTGCGACGGCCTCCGCGACGGTGAGCTTGCCGCCGCGCTGCTCGGCGGCCCGCGCCAGCGAGACCTGGAACTCCTCCGTGTTGCGTGGCGCGCGGCGGGGAAGGAACCCGGCGGGCCGAGCCGCCGCGGCGATCGCCTCCGCGCCGCCCAGCTCGCGGATCAGGAGACGGTTGTTCTCGTCCTCGACCATGCGGGGGAGCTGGAAGAGGTCTATGATCTGCCCGATGCCGCACAGCCCCCACGTGAACAGATAGAGGAACCCCGATCCGTAGCGGCCGAGGTAGATGCGGTGGAGACCGGCCAAGCCGATCACCCAGCCGCACCAGAGGAGGTACGCGGGGGTCTTGTCCTTCATGCGTCCAAGTTACGCGCGCCGCGGCGGATTGTCTCCCCCGCGGCGCGACGCCGTTGTGACCCCGACTTGTGGCCTGGTGGGTGCGGACCGCCGCACCCGCCGGCTGCCTGGACTACGCCTCCGAACCGCGCTCCCGGCTCCAGCGCTGGAACAACTGGAAGCCGAACCAGATCAGGCCGACGATGAGCGCGATCTTGAGCGCCCACACCACGAACCCCAGGAACATCCCGAGGAGCGGCAGAAGGAGCAGGCCGAGGAGCTTGATCGCCACCAGACCGACCACACCCGTCGCCGCAAGCACCCCGATGGACTTCAACATCCGAACCTCCCGTGGATGGCCGAATCGAACCTGATTCCCATACGGAGGGGCGCCCGGGGGGTTTCAGGGGCGCGGCGAGTGATGGGTAATGGGTAATGGGTAATAGGTGATGAGCGATAGGTGATGGGTGATAGGAAGGCGTGACAGGTTCTGGGTGATGGGGTGCGCCCGGAACGCGAAGGGGCGCAAGGAATTGCCCGGCGCCCCCATCACCTGACACCCATCCCGCCCGGGGTCGAAGGAGCCGCCGCGGAAGTCGGCGCCGGCGAAGATGCGGAGGCTATTCGGGCCGCGCCCGACGGGCTAACTTCCGGCCGCGATGCTCATCCTCCTCGCGGTGATCCACGCGTACATCATCCTCACCGTGCTCGTCAACGCGGCGTGGCTGCGCCGCCAGGGCGCCACGCCCACCGCGCCGGACGCGCTCCCGTCCCTGACCGTGCTCGTGCCCGCCCGCAACGAGGAGGCGAACCTCCAGCGCCTCCTCCCGTCGCTCCTGGCGCAGCGCTACCCCGCGGCCCAGTTCCTCGTCTACGACGACGCCTCCGAGGACGGCACGGCGGACGTGGTGCGCCGCTACCAGGACCGGCGCCTCCAGCTGCTCCGCGGAACGGGGCCCCCGCCCGACTGGGTCGGGAAGGTCCACGCCCTCGCCGAAGCGTCGCAGGAGGCCACGGGCGACGTGCTCCTCTTCCTCGACGCCGACGCGGAGCTTCGCCACCCCGACGCGCTGGCGCGGCTCGTGACGCACTGGAAAGCGCTCCCCTCACCCGCCGTGCTCACGGGGCTTCCCCTCCTCACCGGCGGCGGACTGGTGGTGGTGAGCCTGATCCCCTTCGTCTTCCTCTCGGCCGCACCGGCCCCGCTCCTGGCGCGCCTGCGCTGGAGCCTCGGAGCCGTGCTGAACGGGCAGTGCTGGATGATCGCCCGGGAGGACTACGAGCGGTGGCAGCCCCACCGCGCGCACCCCGATGAAGTGGTAGAGGACCTCGCCATCGGCCGCTTCCTGAGCCGGCACGGCGTCACCGTGGCGATGCGGGACCTCCAGGACGACGTCGCGGTGCGGATGTACGGCAGTGTGGGCGAGGCGTGGCGCGGCCTGCGGAAGAACATGTACCTGGCCTCCGGGGGCTCACCCGTCATCTCCGGCCTCTTCCTGGCGCTGTTCGTGGCGGTGTATCTCCTCCCGCCGTGCCTCTCGCCCTGGTTCCTGGCGTCGCTCTACGCGATGAAGGGGGCGTCCGACCGGGCCGCGCGCATGCCCCTGCGCGTCACCCTCCTCGCGCCGCTGACGATGCTCATCATCGCGGCGCTCACGGTGGACTCGGCGATCGCCCACTGGACCGGCACCGCCCGCTGGAAGGGACGGATCGTCGCGCGCCGCCCCTGACGGCCGCCGGCGCCTGACGCCGGCGCCCCGGCTCGCGCTCCCCCCTACCGGCGGTTACTATTGGCCGGCCCGTCCCATCCGGCACGGCACCCGAGGACCCCATGGACAAGCGAGCCTGGCACGCCTTCTACGACGAAGGCATCCCCACCACCTTCCCGTTCGTCGACCGCACCCTTCCCGAGGCGCTCGAGCGTGCGGCGACGCACCGCCCCGATAGCACGGCGATCTGGTTCCTTAACAAGCGGCTGACCTATCGCGAGCTGAAGGACCAGGTGGACCGCCTCGCCACCGCCCTCGCGCGGCTCGGCGTGGTCAAGGGGACGCGCGTCGCCATCCAGTTGCCGAACCTGCCGCAGACGGTCATCGCCTACTACGCGGTCGTGGCGGCCGGCGGCCAGGTCGTGATGACCAACCCGCTCTACGTGGCGCGCGAGATCGAGTACCAGTGGTTCGACGCGAACTGCGAGGTGGCGGTCGTCGCGGACTTCATCTTCGAGCACCGGATCCGGCCCATCCGCGCCCGACTCCCGGTGAAGCACTACATCGTCGCGTCGATCCCCGAGTACCTCGGCTTCCCCCTCAACCTGCTGGCACCCCTCAAGCTCAAGAGGATGAAGCCGCCGTCGTACGCGAAGGTGCGGCGGGAGCCGCACGTGCACCGCTTCAAGGCGCTGGTGGACGGCACCCCGCCCGCCCCGCCGAAGGTCGCGGTGGACCTCGACGACATCGCCGTGCTCCAGTACACCGGCGGCACCACGGGCATCGCCAAGGGCGCGGTCCTCACCCACCGCAACCTCTCGGCCAACGCCCAGGGCGTCCTGGCCTGGCTCCACATCGCCGACTTCGCCGACGAGGTGATCCTCTCCGCGCTGCCGTTCTTCCACGTCTTCGGGATGACCATCTGCATGAACTTCCCGGTGTACGCGGCGTGCGCGATGGTCGTCCTTCCCAACCCGCGCGACATCCCGGCCATCGTGCAGGCGGTGGCCAAGCGCCGCGTCACCCTGTTCATGGGCGTCCCCGGGATGTTCGCGGCGATCAACAACTTCCCCGGCATCGACCGCATCGACATCTCCTCCGTGAAGTCCTGCTTCTGCGGCTCGGCGCCGCTGCCCGTGGACGTCCTCCAGAAGTTCGAGCAGCTCACCGGCTCCCGGATCGTGGAGGGCTTCGGCCTCACCGAGACTTCCCCCGTCACCCACTGCAATCCGATGCGGACGGTACGGAAGGTGGGGAGCATCGGCGTCCCGTTCGTCGAGACCGACTGCAAGATCGTGGACCTCGAGAGCGGCACGCGGGACCTCCCCGCCGGCGAGGACGGAGAGCTGGTCATCCGGGGACCGCAGGTGATGCAGGGGTACTGGAACAAGCCCGAGGAGACCGCGCTCGTCCTGCGCGACGGCTGGCTCTATACCGGCGACATCGCCCGCATGGACGCCGACGGCTACTTCTTCATCTCGGGCCGCAAGAAGGACATGATCCTCGTCTCGGGGTTCAACGTGTATCCCGACGAGGTGGACGGCGTCCTCATGTCCCACCCCTCGGTGCTCGAGGCCGCCACCATCGGCGTGCCGGACGTGAAGCGCGGCGAGCTCGTCAAGTCGTACCTCGTCCTGCGGCCGGGGATGGCCGCCACGGCCGAGGAAATCACGGCCTACTGCCGCGAGAACCTCGCCGCCTACAAGGTGCCGCGCGTGATCGAGTTCCGCAGCGAGCTGCCCAAGAGCCCGGTGCTCAAGATCCTGCGCCGGGAGCTGAAGGATCAGGAGCTGGCGCACCTGAAGACCTGACGAGACAACGCCCCGCTGGGCGGAGGCCGTGATGGAGAAGCGCGTCTGGCACGCCTTCTACGACGAAGGCATCCCCGCCACCTTCCCGTTCGTCGAGCGCACCCTCGTCGAGGCGCTGGAGCGCGCCGCCGCGAACCGCCCCGACCACACGGCGATCTGGTTCCTCAACAAGCGGCTCACCTACCGCGAGCTCAAGGACCAGGTGGACCGGTTCGCGACGGCGCTGGCGCGGCTCGGCGTGGTGAAGGGGACGCGCGTCGCCATCCAGCTGCCGAACCTGCCGCAGACGGTCATCGCGTACTACGGCGCCCTGCGGGCGGGGGCGCAGGTGGTGCTGACGAACCCGCTCTACGTGGCGCGGGAGATCGAGCAACAGTGGTTCGACGCGAACTGCGAGGTGGCGGTCGTCGCCGACTTCATCTTCGAGCACCGCATCAGGCCGATCCGCGACCAGCTCAACATCCAGCACTACATCGTCGCATCCATCCCCGAGTACCTCGGCTTCCCCCTCAACCTCCTGGCGCCCCTCAAGCTCAAGAGGATGAAGCCGCCGACGTACGCGAAGGTGCGGCCGGAGCCGCGCGTGCACCGCTTCAAGGCGCTGGTGGACGGCACGCCGCCCGCCCCGCCGACGGTCGCGATCGGCCTCGACGACATCGCCGTCCTCCAGTACACCGGCGGCACCACGGGCGTCGCCAAGGGGGCCATGCTCACGCACCGCAACCTTTCGGTCAACGCCCAGGCCGCCATGGCGTGGCTCCACATCGCCGACTTCGGCGACGAGGTCGCGCTGACCGCGCTGCCGCTCTTCCACGTCTTCGGCATGACGGTCTGCATGAACTTCCCGGTGTTCGCGGCGTTCGCGATGGTCATCCTTCCCAACCCGCGCGACATCCCCGCCATCGTGCAGGCGGTGACGAAGCGCCGCGTCACGCTCTTCATAGGCGTACCGGCGATGTTCGCGGCGATCAACAATCACCGTGGCGTCGACAAGATCGACCTGTCATGCGTGAAGTCGTGCTTCTCGGCTGCGGCGCCGCTCCCCGTGGAGGTGCTCCAGACCTTCGAGCGGCTGACGGGGGCGCGCATCATCGAGGGCTTCGGCCTCACCGAGACGTCGCCGATCTCGCACGGCAATCCGATGCGCTCGGTGCGGAAGGTCGGGAGCGTCGGGGTCCCGTTCGTCGAGACCGACTCGAAGATCGTGGACCTCGAGACCGGCACGCGCGACCTCCCGCCGGGCCAGGACGGAGAGCTGGTCATCCGCGGGCCGCAGGTGATGCAGGGGTACTGGAACAAGCCCGAGGAGACCGCGCTGGTCCTGCGCGACGGCTGGCTCTACACCGGCGACATCGCCCGGATGGACGAGGACGGCTACTTCTTCATCTCCGGGCGCAAGAAGGACATGATCCTCGTCTCGGGGTTCAACGTGTATCCCGACGAGGTGGATGGCGTCCTGATGTCGCATCCCGCGGTGCTCGAGGCCGCCAGCATCGGCGTGCCCGACGCGAAGCGCGGCGAACTCGTGAAGTCGTTCGTCGTCCTGCGGCCCGGGACGACCGCCACGGCCGAGGAGATCGCGGCCTACTGCCGCGAGAGCCTCGCCCCCTTCAAGGTGCCGCGCGCGATCGAGTTCCGGAGCGAGCTGCCGAAGAGCGGGGTGCTGAAGATCCTGCGCAGGGAGCTGCGCGACCAGGAGCTGAGGAAGCTGCAGGGCTGAGAGAGCCGTCAGCCGTCAGCGGGGCGGACGCTGACGGCCGACAGCTGACGGCTGACGGCTCGCGAAGAACGCCCGCACCGAGCCGGGCCCTTCGTCCAACCCAAGGCGACCGCCGCGTTCAGCGCCCCCAGCTGGCCCGCAATCCGGCGCCCGCAGCCCACTCCGCCTTGCCGGCACCCGGCCCGGCGCTTCCTCGCACGAGGATCTCCACGGACGGCGCCACCGGGACGGCGAAGTCCGCCAGCAGCACTCCCTGTCCGATCTGATCGGTGTACGGTCCCCACGCCAGACCGACGAAGCCGTTCACACCGGGTCGGGCGGTCGGGACCTGCCCGAACCCCACGCCGATCCTCACCGTACCCATCATGGTCGGGGTCTCGGTGAGCGGGAACACCTCCGACTGGAAGTGCACCCGGTCGTTCCGGCCAAGCCGGAGGTAGAAGCTGGGCGCCCTGGTGACGTCGCTCATGAAGGGGTTGCTCACCAACCCCGCGCCGAGGCCGATCCCCCGTCCTTCGTACGCGATCTGCGCTCCGGCGAAGATCGCACGGGAGGCGGCCATGTAGTACCCGACGTTCCCGGGGGACCGCCACTGGCCCCCCACCACGGTCACCCGCAGCCTGCCATCGCCGGTCAGGTAGTCCAGCTTTGCTCCGGCTGAACTGGCTGGCACTCCCACCGAACTCAGGTAGTTGCCGTTGCAGTCGAAGGAGGCGTCCTCCCACTCGCCGGTCGCGTACGCGAGGCCGAGCCGGAAGAGGCCGGCGCGCGGCGACGCGTCACGGGTGGGCGCGGTGGCGGGACCGACCTGCCAGAAGAGGAGGGCGAGCGGAACGGCGACGTGGAGAACGCGCATGGCGACATCCTCATCGAGGGACGCCGCCCATGCTAGTGCACGTGCGTCAAGGAGGTGTCAAGCGGGGTCGCGCCTAGCGCCCCCAGTTCGCCCGCAGCCCGGCTCCCACGCCCCAGATCGGCGTGATGTGCCCCGGACCGTAGACGCCCCGCAGCAACAGATCCACAGATGGCGCCAGGGGAAAGCCGAAGTCGCCGAACGCCGCCACGTCACAGTTCTCGGAACACCCCGTCGGGCCCAGCACGAGGCCGACGAAGCCGGACACCTGCCGGCGCCTTCCCTGCCCGAAGCCCAGACCCACCCGTGCCTCCCCCGCCAGGCTCGGGGTCTCGCTCATCGGTCTCACCTCCATACGGACGTGCGCCTTGTCCAGCTTCCCGTAGCGCAGATAGAACGCCAACGCGTTCCGGTACCCCTCCCAGACGGCGTCTCCGGCATCGCGGTACCCGACACCCGCGCCCAGAGACGGTCCTTCCCAGACCGCCTCCACTCCCCAGAAGAGCCCGTGGCCCAGCCCCTCGAGGTCCGAGGCGGCGCGACCGGCGACGACGGTGAGGCGACTGTCGCCTGTGCCGAGGAACATGTCGGCGCGCGCGCCCACCGACTGCATCCCGATCGCCGACGATTCCTCCGAGGTGAGGTTGCCGTTGCAGTCGTAGTAGGCGTGGTAGTCCTCCCACTGGTCGGTCGCGCCGGCGAGGGCGAGGCGGAAGCGTCCGCCGAGCGTGGACTCCATCCGGGCGGGGGCGGCCTGCCAGAAGAAGAGAGCGAGGAATCCGGCGACGTGATAGGCGCGCATGACGGTACCCTTTGGGAGGGACACCGCCGATGCTCATACGACAGCGTCAAGGGGGCGTCAAGCGGGCGCGAGGAGCGGGGGCGGCGGCGCGAAGCCGGGC
>Ga0209777_10000609_pt1 | contig 57567 bp, 52 predicted proteins | sample FrelakmetHBP12HB_FD_187147 | JGI IMG/M metagenome (GOLD analysis project Ga0209777, IMG submission 187147) | Freshwater lake sediment microbial communities from the University of Notre Dame, USA, for methane emissions studies -HBP12 HB (SPAdes)... | ecosystem: Environmental > Aquatic >...
CCGATCTGTGCTCGTCCGGCTCGGCGACCGGGAGCAGGTGGAAGCCGCCCTGGCAGGGGCACAGACGCAGGTGACCGCCGCCCAGCAGGCCGTTGACCTGCTAGCCCGTACTGCTGACCTGGGTCACGCCCAGGCATGGCAGAACTATATGAATGCGCAAAAAGCGTATGACGCGGCCCAACTGGTCTGGGACCAGCTTGATCTGAACGCCATCCAGACCGATATCGACAATGCCCAGGCAGATGTTGCCTCCCGCCAGATTGAACTGAAAACTGCGCTGACGGAAGTGGATAAGTACAGCAACCTGCCGGCCGGTGATGCCAATCGTAAAGCCTCTGAAGATAAATGGCATACCGCCTCGATCAACTATGACGCCGCCGTGCTAAAGGTCACAGACCTGACCAACCGCCGCGACACTCTCCTCGCCGCGCTGGACACTGCCCGGGCCGCTGAAGCCGAAGCCAAACGGGCATACGATGACACGCAGAACGGACCCGATACCGACAAACTGGCGCTGGCACAGGCTCAACTGGAGGCTGCCAAAGCCCAGGCCGCCGCGGCGCAAAGTGCGCTGGATAATTACGACCTGAAGGCTCCCTTCGCCGGGACAGTGGCAGATATCAATGTATCGACCCACCAGATGGTCAGCCCGCAGACGTGGGCTGTGGCGCTGGCGGATACCAGCCAATGGTACATCGACACCAGCGACCTGACCGAAATGGACGTGGTCAAAATCAAGGCCGGGCAGGCCGTGCAGGTGACGGCGGATGCGCTGCCTGGTGTCACCATGGCCGGTGTGGTGGAGTCGATCAGCGAGGCACCCCAGGTCCAGAGCGGGGATATCCTGTACACAGTCCACATCCGCTTGAACGATCCTGACACCAGGCTGCTGTGGGGGATGACGATGGAGGCGACGTTCAATCCTTAGAATTCAAACCCCATTCCCCTTGATTCCCCTTCCCCAAGGAAGGGGGAAGATTGAAAAAGCGAAGATGTTGCGAGCGAAGCTCGCAACATCTTCGCTTTTTCGCTTTCTCACCACCTAAGAGTGGGGCGGGGTTCGGGGTGGGGTTGATTGCCCAGATTCTAAGAAAACCCTGGAAAGTCAGGGCGAATGCTTGACCTTCATCTGATTCTCGGTTACAATTTTCGCCGCTTAAAGAGTTGCCCCTTTAGCTCAATGGATCAGAGCGTTTGGTTGCGGACCAAAAGGCTGTGCGTTCGAGTCGCACAAGGGGCACCAGGGAAGCGGGTGGCCCCCGCTTCTTTTCTTGCCTGGAGATCATATGGAAAAGTGCCAGATCTTGCTTACCAATGATGATGGGATCCATTCGCCGGGCCTGTGGGCTGCAGCGGAAACACTTTCGGACCTGGGATATGTGACCGTGGCCGCGCCGCGCGACCAGTCTTCGGGCACGGGCCGCAGCCTGCCGATGAGCTCGGATGGCGTGATCCGGTCCGAGGTCCTGCGCGTGTGCGGCAAGGAGTGGACCGTCTATGCCGTCGGTGGGACCCCGGCGCAAGCCGTCCTGCACGGCATCCTGGAGATCATGCCGCAGAAACCGGACCTGGTGGTCTCCGGCATCAATTACGGTGAAAATGTTGCCACCGGCATCACCATTTCCGGCACAGTCGGCGCAGCCATGGAGGCCGCTTCGCAGGGCATTCCAGCCCTGGCGGCTTCGCTGGAAACCGACCGGGCGCACCATCTCTCGTACTCCACAGAAGTTGATTTTTCGGCGGCAGCTTATTTCACGGCCTACTTTGCCCGCATGCTGCTGGAGAAGCAATTCCCGCCTGAAGTGGAGCTGCTTAAGGTGGATGTGCCCTCCGATGCCACGCGGCAGACGCCCTGGCAGGTGACCCGGCTGTCCCGCCAGCGGTACTTCATCCCGGTCAGGCCGAAGCGTAAATCGTGGGAAGAGCGGGGACCGGTGGATTACCAGGAAGCCGCCATTTTGGACAACGAGGTCGAGGACAGTGACGTGTACGTCCTGCGCGTCAAGCGGCAGGTCTCGCTGACGCCGCTCAGCCTGGATTTCACTGCGCGGGTGGATCTGGGTGAGTTGAACCGGTTGCTGCGCGGCGAAGATTGAGACGTCGTTTATTGACGCCTCAGGGGGTGCATGATAGAATGCAGTCCGCACCGGGCGTGTAGCTCAATGGCAGAGCATCGGCCTTTTAAGCCGTTGGTTAAGGGTTCGAGCCCCTTCACGCTCACCAGAGTCCTCTTTTTCGAGAGGACTTTTTTGTTGAGAGCCCTCGGAAGGGGAGGATGCTGGAGATTGGGGATTAGAAAGAGCATTAACCACGAAGGCCTCGAAGGAGCACGAAGTTTCACGAAGGAAGGACATTTGAGGGAAAGAGCAAAGAGCAAGTTGTTGATTGAGGTTTGGTAGGGGAAGTAAAGAATTGTCAAAACGAAGAGGATCGAATGACTGTTTTTTGCGTAAGAGTACCGGGGCGATTTCGGTCAGGCCTCGGCTAGTTGTCCCCTGACGGGGATAGTTATTTGTTTCGAGGAACAATGGAGGAACAAACAACCCCTCCCGGCTCCCACATTCTCTTCGAGGGCTTCTCCATTATTAATCTCATTTGTGGACATGAAAATCCTGCCCGAGGTTGTTTTTTGCAAAACAAACAACCTCTCACTCCCGGGAGAGCACCGGGACAATGTCCCGGAAGAGCACTCGGAGGGTGTCCCCTTCGGGGATGATATCAGCCAGGCCTCAGTATTCGATTGTTTTGAGGATCAATCGAATAACAAACGAATGCCAGCGAACCCCGCGTTCTATTCGAGAGCTTCTTCATTGTTAATTCCATTAGTGGGCTTAAGGATTCTGCCCACAATCGATTTTCTGCAAAACAAACGAATACCCTGGAATGACTTCGGGAGGATGTCCCCTGCGGGGATGATATCCCGGAAGAGCACTGGGACAATGTATCGTGCCTCTACCACGGCCATGGAATATTCAATTGTAAAAGTGCGAAAGAAGACACGGCAAGGAAGACGCTGAACGCCGCAGGGTTATTATAGAACAAATGTGCTGAATTTGCAAGGGCGATTTCGTGGATCAATTTGGGCCAGCCCGCGGCACGACCGCAGCGAGGCTTTTGCAGGGGCGAGACATCATCTCACCCAGGGCGACGCATACCCTAACGGGTACAATGTGCGTCGCCCCCACCAGACAGATACTCGGGAGACGAGGCGCGAGCTGCGGAGAGGGATCCCAATTTAGACGAAAATGGGGCGGACAAGGGTCCGCCCCAGAATTGTGCTCTTCTTGGCCTGATAGGATTACGGCAGGTTGAAGGTCAGCACCAGGAATTTGGCCATCTGGTCGCGAGAGACGTGATCGTCCGGGCAGTAGTTACCACCACCGCAGCCGGAAGTGATACCCTCGGCTGCCAACTGCTTGATCCAGGCAGCGGCCCAATAGCTGGTGGCTACGTCATTTAAGCCGGTACTCGCGCCCACCGCGGGAGGCGTATAGGCAGCGCCGTGTTTGGCAACCAGGAGGAATTTGGCCATCTGCGCCCGGGTGACAAAGACATCCGGGCAGTATCTGAGCGGAACGAGAAAACAACCGCTGGTAATGCCATCAGCGTAGAGCTTCTCGATCCAGCTGACTGCCCAGAAGGAGATGGGCACATCGTCGAAGACGGTGCCGGTGCCGGCAGGCGGGGTGTAACCAGCGCCATGTATGCCAAATTCCAGGAATTTGGCCATTTGGGCACGGGTAACAAACTGATCCGGGCAGTATAGGAGCGGACTAAGCCTGCAGCCGTTGGTGATACCGGCGGCAGCGAGGCGATAGATCCAGGAACCGGCCCAGTTACCTGCCGGCACATCCTCAAAGGTATCCATGAGGGTGCCGCTATTGCACTTGTTAATATGGACTTCATAATTGGTAACAGGCGCACCACCAACTCCATCGATCAACATGAATTGAACCGTGATGGGTGTATTAATCGGGATAGGCCAGGCATTCGTGGCCGGACCACCGCTGTTGTCATAATACAAACTCTAGGAGTATTCCCCGTTACCGCTGCCTGGAGTTCCTGCATCCTTGTCCATGTAGCGGATACTTCCAGCATCCACCAGCAGTCGAAAACGCAAATTGGTCGGAAAAGTAATGTTACTCAGCTGCGTTATGAAAATAATATCACCGTGGGCGCAACTGACCTGCCACAGACTAACAACCGTCCAGCTTTCGTTGGCAGCCTGGACTGTCCGCGCAGGCAGAGCCGGCAGGAACAGCAAAACCAGGACGAGAGCGGCTAAAAGTCTTCGTGCAAAGCGATCAGGTTTCATCTTTTTATCCTCCAGAACTAAGACCGAACAGGTTCCTGAAATAGATTCAGGAGGAGAGACAGAACACTCTGTATTTATAAAATACGATTTATTGCAGGCAAATACAAGTAGTCAAGAGAAAGGTGTTTGTAACATCAGCTGCTGGCGAGACTCTTTCTCATCAGCGTGCCAGTTCTGGGAAGGTTCTACAGGCGCGCGCGGGGGAGTAGGAGAGAGGAGACCTCCCGGAAGAGCACCGGGACGATGTGCGGTCAAGGCCAGGGGCCTCGGCGTGGGGTGGACAAGAGCATGCCCCTAGCCATTTTTCCAGGTACAGACTGCTCTTTTGGGCGATGCGCACGACTAACCAGGGGGCTATACTGATGTAAAATCATACAAGGAGCAAGAAATGTCAAACGTATTGGTAGAACTCTCGAATGCCATGGCGGCCGCGGCGGAAAAGGCCGGGGCCTCCACTGTACTGGTCAACGCGCGCCGGCGCATGTCTGCCAGCGGGATTGCCTACGCGGCGGATCTGATCCTTACGGCAGACCACGTCGTCGAACAGGAGGAAGGAATGACCGTCACGCTGCCCGACGGCAGCATGCTGGGTGCCAAACTGGCCGGGCGTGATCCCGGCTCGGACTTGGCACTCCTGCGCCTGGAACGCCCGGCGGCCAAACCGGCTGAAATGACCCCAGATGCCAGGATTGGCCAGCTCGTGCTGGCGCTGGGGCGCCCTTCCACAGAGGGGATCGAGGCCAGCCTGGGCGTCGTCAGCGCGGTTGGAGGGCCGGTACGCACGCCGCGCGGCATGCTGGATCGCTACATCCGCACCGACACCACCCCCTACCCGGGCTTCTCCGGAGGCCCACTCGTGGATGCCGAAGGGCGGGTAGCCGGCCTGAACACCTCGGGCTTTGGGCGCGGCACGGCGCTCACCATCCCGGCCAGCCTGGCCTGGAAGGTGGCCGCCCAGCTTGCCGAACATGGTTCGGTGCAGCGCGGCTACCTGGGCATCCGCAGCCAGGGCGTGGAAATCTCCGAAGCGGCGCAAAAAGCCCTCAAACGGGAGCAGGCCGCGGGCCTGGTGGTGGTCAGCGTGGAAAGTGGCAGTCCGGCGGAGACAGGCGGCATGATGGTTGGCGATATCCTTGTGGGCCTGGATCACCAACCCACCCAGGACCACGACGAACTTTTCGTCCGACTGTCTGGCGATGCAGTGGGCAAATCCATCCCGGTGGAGATCCTGCGCGGCGGTCAGCCGCAAACGCTCAAGGTCAAAGTGGGAGTGCGCCCATGAAGCTGATGCCCCTGTTCGATAGCGCCCTGGACGACCTGCTGGCCCGCATCCGTGGCGTGCTGGTGATCGTCCGCGATGGGCGCCGGGGCAAGGGGGCGGGCGTGCTGGCCGGGGATGGACTAGTGCTGACCAACAACCACGTGGCCGGCGGCGGACGTTCCCTGCAAGTGACGCTGGAAGACGGCAGTTCCCACCAAGCCCGGGTGCTGAGGCGCAACCCGGGTGCAGATCTGGCTCTGCTGCAAATCCCCGCAAACGGCCATCCCGCAGCGGTCTTCTCGACCCGGGAACCGCGACCCGGGGAAATGGTTTTTGCCTTCGGCCATCCCTGGGGCCAACCCAACGTTCTGACCGGCGGGGTGCTCTCGGCCGTGACCACGGCCCGCAGCCGCGGCGGGGAACTGCCCATCCTGCGCAGCGATGTGCAACTGGCGCCCGGCAATTCGGGCGGGCCGCTGCTGAACGCGGCCGGGGAAGTGCTCGGCTTGAATACGATGATCTACGGCGGCGACCAGAGCATGGCCATCCCCGCCAGCGTTATCCGGGAGTTCCTGGCTGAAGCCCGCAAGACCATGCCACGCCCGCCTGTTCCGGAGGATGTACTTTAATGCGCGTTGCGATCGTGGCGCAATCCCTGGCCATGCGCCTGGGACTGCGCGAACTTCTCAGCAGCCTGCCCGGCGTGGAAATTAGCGCCGACGCCACCAATCCGCAGGGACTGCCTGCCAGCGACGTATTGGTGCTGACATCAACAGAAGATCTACAACTCCCGGGCGAGGAAGCCCGCCCGGTTTTGCTGCTCACCGACAATCTGGAAGAAGCCGCCCGGTTGGTGACCATACCCGTATGGGGGGTATTGCCGCTGGATGCCAGCCCCGAGGAACTCTCTGCGGCACTGCATGCTCTGGGTGAGGGACTGTGGGTTGGCTCACCGGCGCTGACCGGCGGGTTGTTTGAACGCCACCCTGCTCCGGTCTTCGAAGCAGGCGAATCGGTCAGCGACCCGCTGACAGGGCGCGAGCTCCAGGTGCTGCAACTGGCTGCCGAAGGTCTGGCGAACAAACAGATCGCACTGGCACTCGAAATCAGCGAACACACCGTCAAATTCCATCTCTCCTCGCTGTACGCCAAACTGGGAGTCACCAGCCGAACCGAAGCCATCCGGGCGGGCGTCCGGCAGGGCCGGGTTGTGATGTAACCAAAATGGGCCGCAAGGCCCATTCTTTCTCTTCCTGTATTCAACGGCTGCTTGAAAAGACATCAACCAGCGTCTGCCTGATCATGGCAGAATTTGGCTGCAGACAGACATTGATATTTGGCGTCCCGGCAGGGATAACAACCCTTTGCCCTGAATGATCCCCTCCTGCGATGATGACGTCCAGGTGGAGCGGTTGAAAAGGGCACAGGTCCGGGGCGCCATCATCGTCGTAGATCACCGGCAGGTTTCAGGGAGTGGGGGTGGCCGAAGGGGTGGGATTATTTCGAACCAGGATGCCGGTGGTCTGGCCGAAGTCACCCTGGCTGGAAAATTGCAATGTGCCGTCGGGCAGTAATTGAACATAACCCGTGCTCATACCGCAGGCGCTTCCATGACCTCCGGCCTGGAATTCATAGACGCTGTTTTGCTCGCCAACCAGGATGAAAGTTCCCGAGCATGGATATATACGAACATCAAATGTCCCGCAGACAAACCCAACCTGGCAGGATGTTTGAAGGGTGATCGTTACCTGCATTTCGATGAGGCTGTTCTTTGCGTTTCCGGTCCATGTCCCGGCCAGGGGAAAAGCGGCCGGTTGGGTCGGAGTGGGTGACATGGTAGCGACGACCGTGGTGGATGAAGGGGTGGGTTGCCTGGTAGCGACGACCAGCGTTGAGGCAGGGGTGAGCGGCTTGTTGGAAGAATGGAGGCATCCTGATAGAACGATGGTCAGCACGAGACCAGCAGTGACGACGGTTTCGAAGATGCCCCCACGGGTCGGGCGAGCGTGAAGCATCGGAATCTCCTCGAGTACAATCTGCCTTAAACTGAATTCAAAGCGACTTGGCATGGCTTCCCGCACGGGACAGCAGGCAAGCGGAAAGCAGGGTTCAGCGCGGGGAGCGGGCTGTGACTGCGGCGAAGATGTTCAGGCGGTTATCCAGGTTCGCCAACCACCGGGCAGCCGCGAATACGATCTGCCAGCCTCCCAGGAGGGGGCCGCAGTCCGATAGCTTCTCCTCGCCCCGGATCGCCCGACAGAAAAACAGCTTTATTTCCTGGTTCTGACCGAAAAGAGATAATGAAAAACGGGGAAAGGAGGCAAACAGCCCGGACAGCACCTGACCGGTGATGATCTCGGGCATGAGCTCGGCATCAATGCACTGTTCATATCCACGAAACCCCGGGCTCTCTCCGGATAGCACTTTGACGATCTCCCGGGCAGCGATCTGGGCACTGCGGATGGCGTAATAGATCCCTTCGCCCGTAAATGGTTCCACCAGGCCAGCGGCGTCCCCGACCAGCAGCACCCGTTTTCGTTGAATGGGCATTCCTGCTTTGCGAACCGGAAGGTGATGCCCCTTGATCCTGGGCAAGGCCAGGGGGTCTTCGACGAAGCGCTGCATCAGGGCATCACAATATCCCCTGAGTTGAAGGGTTCGCCCGACCGGAGCTCCCACCCCAATGGAGGCATGCCCTTTTTTGGGGAAGACCCAACCATAACCGTTGCGAATGCCGCCCCAATCGACGAGGGCCGTATCCACCCGGAGAAGGTTGGATGGGATGCGGGCGGGTACTTCTCCTTCGAGCGCCAGCAAAAGAAATGGATGCCGCCGCAGTCCCTGGGAACATGCCACCAGGCTGTTGGCACCGTCGGCTCCGACGACGACCCTGGCCCTGAAGCGGGAATCCTGGGTGCGGAGTTCGTAGTGGTCCCGCCTCTCGAGAATCTCCCTTACCGATTGGTTCTCAAGAATGACAGCTCCCTGTTCGGCGGCCTTTTCAGCAAGAAAACCATCAAACTCATTCCGCATGGATGTCACAAAGAGTGGCTGACCATTTTCGATCACCAGCTTCTCCCGGCCCCGATAGAGCAGGACCAAGCGCTGAACCGTACAGTGCACGACCGGAGAAATATCAAACGGGAGGAGACCGACCGTCTTGAGGGTAAGACCTCCTCCGCATAACTTGGGGCGCGGCAGTTTTTCCCGTTCAAGGACGGCAACCTCGACCCCTTTTTTGGCAAGCTCATACGCCAGGGTCGAACCCGCAGGGCCTGAGCCAACGATGATGACATCATAGGTTTCCTTTGTGTGGGCTGTTCGTATCATCTTTTCCGCCGTGGGAATTCATACGGGATATTCGATCAAGGGTGATTAGGGCTTCTTTTCCTTGGGGACTGGAGCATCTGAACCTCGACTCCAAGAAAACCATGCAAGGGTGATCCAAAGCCTTTCAATGCCTGGCTGGCTTTATTATATTTGATAATAACGATCCCGCGAGAAATCAACCAAAAATAGTAAAAACCATCAAGCATGAAAGTCTCATCCCATTCTCATGGTTAAATTGAATACCAGTGATATAATATACACTATTAAGGTATTAATAGTGCGAATAAAGCATACAGAAGCCGGAACTGTTAATTCCAGCATCAATCTAATAAAAGGAGAAAATATCATGACTACCATGCTCGTTCAACACAAGGTAAAGAACTTCGCAGAATGGAAAAAAGTGTATGATTCTGTGGCTGGTTTTCGCGCCTCCAGCGGCGAACTCTCAGACCAGGTCTACCATGATTCGAGCGACCCCAACAAGATAACCCTCATGTTTAAGTGGGATTCAATGGCAAACGCTCAAAAATTCGCCCAATCTCCCGAACTGAAGGCCGCGATGGAGAAAGCTGGCGTGGATGGACCACCTGCCATCTCTTTCCTCAATGAAGCATAAGCACACATTGATCTGAACCTTTCCAAACCTGCCCTTCCTGATTTCAGGAGGGGCAGGTTTTATTTATTCATGTTCTACCCGCAGAGCTTACACAAAGTCGTAAAGCCCGGGAATCCCCACCCCCTAACCCTGAATTTATGAAAACCGTGTTCCAGCCGCCGGATGAGTGGGGCATGGTTCGGGAGTGGAGTAAAATGGATCGAAAGGAAAAACCTCATTACGAAAATGATGCATACAGATTTCATCAAACCTTGCTACGACTCGCATGGCTTCGCCTCTCTGCCGGAGCGCGTCACAGAGCTGTTGACCGGTTCGCAAAAATATGACGCCGTGATCCTGTTCTTGATCGACGGTTTCGGCTGGCGGTTCTTCGAAAAATTCCAGCAGGCTCCCTTCCTGAAAACAATTGCCCGGGAAGGGCAGGTGGAGAAACTGATCGCACAGTTCCCGTCCACCACCGCCGCACACCTTACCACGCTCCACAGCGGGATGCCGGTGGGAGAGCATGGCATCTTCGAGTGGATCTATTATGAACCCACACTCGATGCGGTCATCGCTCCGCTGCTCTTCTCCTTTGCCGGCACGTCCCAGCGCGATACGCTCAAATCTGTTTCGGCAAAACCGCGCCGTCTCTTCCCGAACACCACGCTCTACCAGTCGCTCAAGAAGCATGGGGTGATGAGCACCATCTTCCAGCACCGCGAGTACACCCCCGGCACCTACTCGAACGTGGTCTTTGCCGGGGCCACGGCACTCGGCTACCGCGACCTGCCCGAGGCGCTGGTGTCCCTATCCCAGTTGCTGGAAAGATCCAATCCCCCGGCCTACTTCGTACTTTACAACGAAAAGATCGACGGGGTCGTCCACGATCATGGCCCCGACTCCCCGCAAACCGAGGCCGAGATCCTGGTCTTCCTGCTGGCCATGGAACAGGTCTTCCTGAAGGCGCTGGCCCGCAGCGGCAAGCGGACCCTGTGCCTGCTGACCGCCGACCACGGCCAGGTCGAGACCGACCCGCAGACAACTGTCTACATCAATCGCGAGCCGCGTTTTACAGGCATCGAAAAATTTCTGAAGACAAACCGCCAGGGCGAACTGCTCGTCCCCGCCGGGTCGGCGCGGGATTTTTTCCTGTACATCCAGGCCGGGTTAGTGGAGGAGGCCCAGGCGTTTCTCACCTCGCGGCTGGAGGGACAAGCCGAGGTGCGGAAAGTGACGGACCTCATGTCGGAGGGCTATTTCGGCCCGGTACTGTCCTCCAAATTCTGTGCGCGTGCTGGCGACCTGGTGATCCTGCCCTACCGGTATAAGTCAGTCTGGTGGTACGAGAAGGATAAGTTCGAGCAAAGGTTTCGCGGCCACCACGGCGGACTGACCCCTCAGGAAATGGAAATCCCGCTGTTAATGTGGGAAATGTGATGTAAAATTGACCTGTCACACTGTCCCCGCCGCGCTGCGGCGGGACCTATAGACTCAAAAGGAGATCCCCCATGTACCAAACCATCATTATCGTAGGTAACGTAGGCCGCGACCCGGAAATGCGCTACACCCCTTCCGGCCAGGCCGTCACATCGTTCTCGGTGGCCACCAACCGCCAGTACACCAACAATAACGGTGAAACGATCAAGGAGACGATCTGGTTCCGCGTCTCGGCCTGGGGCAAGACAGGCGAGACCTGCAATCAATATCTTAAAAAAGGTTCGAAGGTGCTTGTCGAAGGCCGCCTGACCGCCGATCCCGCCACCGGCGGGCCGCGCGTCTGGACCGGGCAGGATGGCTCACCGCGCGCCTCCTTTGAAGTCTCCGCCCAGACCGTGCGATTCCTAAGCAGCCGCGGCGAGACGGAAAGCAGCGGTGCAGGCAGCGCTCCCGCGGCGGAGGAGGGTGGTGCCCCGGCCGAAAACGAGGATATCCCGTTCTAACCCGAAAGCGAGGCCGTTGTGGCACTCCCGCCTCCCAAACCACAGAATACCTTCCAGATCGAAATCCCGCCGGACCTGCATCCGGTCTACGCCAACCTGGCGCGCATCGCTCACGCCCCGGCAGAGTTCGTGCTGGATTTTGCGCGGCTCCTGCCCGGCGATACCAAAGCGACCGTGACGGCGCGGGTGGTCATGTCGCCGGTGGCGCTGAAGTTATTGGCCCAGGCGCTCAACGAAAATATGGCGCGCTATGAGACCACCTTTGGAACGATCAACATTCCTGTTGGTGGCTCATCGCTGGCCGATTCGCTCTTCAAACACTTTCACCCGCCAGAACCGCCCAAAGAGCCGCCCCAGGAACCGCCTAAAGAACCAGATAAATAATCACAACAGACACAATAGAATATATTGAAGTGTTGGCGGGCGATAAAATCGCCCGCCAACATCCCAAACCCCGGATTTTTGAAAACCATGCCATTCCAACCAAGAACAAGCCATGTATAAACTTGAAAAGATCGCCGAACAGATCCGCCAGACCTTCGATGCGCAAACTGCCACCCGCGACAAAGCTCTGGGCCAGGCGAGGATGTTGACACGCGCCTGCGCCCTGTCCATCCGCGCCGTCCACCGCGGCGAAACGGAGGTAATGCAGGCCCACCTGGACGAGGCACGCCAGCTTGCCGACGCCCTGCGCACTGACCTGGCTGAATATCCTGCGTTCTACTATGCTGGGTACACACAGGATTCCCTGAAAGAATTTGCCGAGGCCAGCATCACCTGCGCCCTCATCCGCCACCAACCCCTGCCCATACCCGAAGAACTCAACCTGCCGCCCAACACTTACCTGAACGGTCTGGCCGAGTCGGTGGGCGAAATGCGCCGTCGCTGCCTGGATATGCTCCGCCAGGATAATTCCGCCGAAGCCGAACGCCTGCTTGGTTACATGGACGATATCTTTGCCATCCTGGTGACTATGGACTATCCGGATGCGATCACCAACGGATTGCGCCGCCAGACCGACGTCATCCGCGCCATCATCGAACGCACGCGCGGCGATGTGACCTTCAGCCTGCGCGGCGAAAAACTGGAACGCTCCCTCTCCCGCCTGAGCGGACAGTTACCCGGGTCCGAGCCACTTCTGAAGAGTGCGCGGATGCCCCAGACCCCTGAGGAAGAGATGTAGCCCCATGCCGCGCAGCGGACGGCGTTATCACCTCATCCTGTACACGTATGTTCTCAACCGGTTGTGGCGGCCGACGCTTGGAATTGGTATTGTCCTATTGGCGATGGTGGCGGCGTTCGCCTGGCTGCCATCCGCCCTGCCGAAATATCAGCCTCCCCAGGTGGCCGATTGGATGCTCTGGCTCGCAGGCGGCGTGGGCGCGTTCGCCGTCTTTCTGGCCATCTTCCTGATTGCTGTGAGTAAATCGGCCTACGTGCAACCGTTCGACAACCATTTGCGGCTGGTGACGCCATTCCTGCGGATGAACATCTCCTACCAGAGATTCATCCAAGCTTCCAGCACCGATATGGGACGATTGTTCTCGCTGGAGAATCTCAAAGGGCGCAAGCGCACTTTCTTGCGCCCGCTGGCCACACAAATGGCCATTGTCCTGGAACTGAAAGGCTGGCCCCTGCCGCGCTGGGCGCTCGACCTGTTCCTTTCCCCCTTTTTCTTCCCCGACCGGACTGCGCGCCTGGCACTGGTCGTCCCCGACTGGATCCAATTCAGCACTGAATTGGATAGTTTTCGGAGCGCCTGGCTCGATTCTCGCCGCAACCCGGGCGGCACACCCCAATCTGACCTGCTTGCCAGTCTCTCTGAGAAACGATGAACATCTACTTCGCCTGTTCCATTACTGGCGGAAGGGATTTTGAATCCATATATCGTGCCATTATTACCGCCTTGCTGGCCGATGGTCACGAGGTGCCAACCGCACACCTGGCCGATCCGAGAGTGAAAGAGTTCGAAGGGCAGGTACCCGCGCGCGAAGTCTACGAACGGGATACGGCCTGGATCCGCGCCTGTGAGGCACTGGTGGCTGAAGTCAGCACACCCTCGCACGGAGTGGGGTACGAGGTGGCGTACGCGCTGAGTCTCGGCAAGCCGGTCCTGTGCGTTTATCGTGAGGGGCAGCCGATCTCAAAGATGCTGACCGGGAACTCCCATCCGACCATTTCTGTAAGAAGCTATCGCGACACAGAAGAAGCCATTGCTGTAATCCGTTCTTTCCTGGATGGACAGGTTTGATTGTGAAGTTAATCACTAATATAGCATGACTTTCCGCCCTAGCCGTTGTCAGACAAGTGTACTATGATACTGGCCGGAGACGGAAGCATGACACCTCCAACCTTGCACCACTATCTCCTCCTTTGGCGAACGCCTCCGCAGATGACTCCATCTGCGGAGGCTATTTTAATCAGAAAACACAGAGATGGATGTCTCTGTGTTTTTGAAATGAAAAAGCGCTTCTAGGCCGGTTGCATTATCGTCTGCTTATAGAGCGGTAAAACCACCGTAAAAGATGACCCCTGCCCGAGCAGGGAATCAACCCAGATGCGGCCCTGATGGTTGTCCACAATGGATTTGACGATCGCCAAGCCCAGCCCGGAACCCCCCACCCCTTTGGGAACATTGCTGGCGCGATAGAATTTCTCGAAAATATGTGGCTGGTCGGCAGGTGGAATACCGGGACCATTATCCGAGATGCGTAAAATAATTTGATCGCTTTGCCCTTCCACGTCGATGGTAATATCGCCGCCTTCCGGGGTGTATTTAATTGCATTGCCGATCAGATTATCCAGCATCTGGCGCAAGCGAATCGGATTGCCATGCATCTGGGGAATATCCGTCGGCAGGTTGAGGTGGAGATTCAGCCTTTTATCAGAAATCTGGATGGCGAGGGTTTCCAGCGCATAGCGGATAATCCCCTCCAGCGGAACCACTTCTTTCTGGCTATCAAATCCGGCTTCGATCCTGCCTAAATCGAGCAGGTCGTTAACCAGGGCAGTGATGTTCTTAACACTATTTTGGACACGAATGATGAATTCGCGCTGCTCGTTATTGATCGGGCCAACCCGGTCTAGTAAATCCACATAACCGAGGATGGCTGTCAACGGGGAGCGCAGGTCGTGGGAAACGGTATGAACAAATTCGTTCTTCAAGCGGTCAATTTGCTTGAGATAGGTAATATCCTGCATGGTAATCGCAATACCGATGCGGGGGATGGGTGTGCATTGAGCCGAAAGGACACGCCCGTCTTCAAAAGTGATCTCATTATGAGGCAGTGGGTTAGTAATGCTTTCGTTTAATAGGATTTTTAAATCCGGATTAGGCAGCACTTCGTTGAGAGGTTTCCCTTCCACAACTTCATCCTGCCAGAGACCGAAAGCCCTGCGCGCGGCCGAATTAATCAATAGAAGATTCGACTTATCGTCAAGGATTATGACCCCGTCCTCTATATGCTCTACGATGGAATCAAGTTTTTGCAGTTCTTCAACGCGCTGCTGGAGCAAGGCAGTCGTGCGTTTAAGCTCGCGCCGGTTCCAATCACCGATCCGGTTGGCACGTTTGATGGCATTCACCACAGTCTGCATGATCTTTTCGATATGCAGGGGAGCATAGAGACAGTCGCTTATGCCAATATGGATCGCTTTTTTAACAGTGTCAGGGGAATCATGCAAGAGTAAGAGTAAAATAGGCAGAGTCGGAAAACGCTCCAACATCCCGGCGGCAACCTCCAACTCGTCCGTCCCATCGAAGTTTTCACTGAGGATCACCAGGCTCGGCGAGGATTCCTGCAATGACTTATCAAGCGCAGCGCGATCTTGGGCGATAGCAACCTGATACGAAACCGCGGCCAACGCCCGGCCAAATAGTTGAAGGAGTTGCTCGTCAGCGAGCGCCAATAAAACCAGATCAGATTTTGGCATACACAAACCGTAATTAATTATTCAGATTCGCACGCGGCTGTGAGGGCCGCTCCGCTATAACCAGTTGCAAAGTGCGCTGCAACGCCAATTGGGTTGACTTCAGCGCCTGTTGCTGCTCGTCGGTCAATGTTCCCATTTTACCAGCAAGCAACAAATCAATTGGATAGGTCACAGGTTGGATAAAGGATTGAATCTTCCGCTGCCATTCATGGAGTTGTTTCAACTTCGATTTTTCTCCCGCCTGGGCTGCATCTGCACTCTCTTGCAGAGCGCGGAACAGGCGTGCATAGACAAGGGAGACCGAGGCATAGTCAGCCACTGCCTCCAGCAATGTTATCATATTGCGGTCAAAAACCAAATCAGCCTTGCGGACGACGACCAGCAAGCCAAAGACTTCCTGCTGGATTTTGACTGGCACCACCACCGCAGAATTCCCCAGTGAGGCCAGCTTGAACGGTTTGAGTGGTTCACCATTAATTGCGAGGGTTTCACGGGAGAGTGCCACAAGAGAACTGACTCCATCGTCAAGGGGTTGACCCAGTTTTTTGGCCCAGGCATCGGGCAGGTTGCGGTGCGACACCAATATAAAATTGCGACTGCGCTCATCGCGTAACAATAACCAACTGTAATCCGCCTCGGCGACATACACAACCCCCTCAACAATCTTGTCAAATAGAACACGCTGGTCAGTGATGGAAATAACCGCTTTTCCAACGGCAAAAATGATGGTCAACTCGCGCACCCGACGCTGGAGTTCCTGGTTGGTCTCCTTCAGCCGCAAAGCGAGACCTGCGCGGGCGCGGCGCTCACGTACCTGCTTGAGTGAACGTTCAACGGCTGCCACCACTTCAGCCTCGCGCACCGGCCACAACAGATAATCCGTCGCGCCCAACCGAAAGGCTTGGATTACATCGTGTTCCTGGCCCTTTTTGGCAATCACAATCACCGGAACTTCCTCCCCCTGAGAATTAAGGGCCACCAGCAAGTCCTTCCCGCTTAAACCAGGCAGGTTGAGGTCGGCAATCACCAGGTCGGGGGCAAAACGGGCGGCAAAATGGATGGCAGTATTCACGTCCGGCGCCACCTGCACCTGGTATTCCAATGGCTCAAGGGCCTGATGGGCGATCAGGTCGCGAATATCAGGGTCACTCTCAACCAGCAGGATGCGTTCAACAGTAGTCGTGTTCATGGGGCTATATGATAGCACAATTGTCCAGAATACGTGAAAAAGTTCGCCGGTATTGTAACACTTTTAACACAAAAGGAACCTTCTTCGTGTAAAATACTGCAAATCATTGCCTGTTAAGGAGTATTCATGGAAGACTTCCTGTGGTGGCGCGACGGCGTCATTTACCAAATTTACCCACGCTCTTTTGCAGATAGCAATGGCGATGGATTAGGCGACCTGGCAGGAATCCTCTCCCGCCTCGATTACCTGTCCAACCTGGGCATAGACGCCATCTGGCTTTCACCGTTCTATCCGACCCCCGATAAAGACTTCGGCTACGATATCAGCAATTACGTGGAAGTGGACCCGCGCTTCGGCAGCCTGGCAGACTTCGACCGGCTGGTGGCAGAAGCCCACCAACGCGGCATCCGCGTCATCCTGGACCTGGTACTCAACCACACCTCCGACCAGCATCCCTGGTTCCTGGAATCGCGCTCCAGCCGCGACAATCCCAAGCGCGATTGGTATCTCTGGAGGGACCAGCCCAACAACTGGCAAGCCTCCTTCGGCGGACAGGCCTGGGAATACGATCCGGTAACAGGTCAATACTTCCTGCACCTGTTCACCAAAGAACAACCGGATGTCAACTGGCGCAACCCGGAGGTCCGGAAAGCCCAACTGGACGTTTTCCGTTTCTGGATGGAGCGCGGCGCCGATGGTTTCCGTCTGGATGTATTCAACGCCTACTTCAAACATCCTGACCTGCCCGACAATCCCCGAAAATTCGGGTTGCGCGGCTTCGACCGCCAGCGTCATATCTACGATATTGACCAGCCGGAGATGATGCCTTTCCTGAACGAAATGCGTCTCCTGTTGGACTCCTACCCGGAATGCTACGCCGTCGGCGAGACCTATATCGCCACACCGCAGAAAACCGTCTCCTATTGCGGGCCCGACAAACTGCACGCGGCATTCAGTTTCGATTTTACTTCCATGGACCTGATCTACCCCTGGAACCCGCGTTGGGTGATGGAACAGATTATCAAGCGCGAAGAGACCTTCAACGCCGCCGGCGTCTGGCCGACCACGGTCATGAGCAACCACGACCTGCCGCGCGCTGCCAGCCGATATGCCAGAGGGGAGAACGATTCCCAGGCATTTCTCGCCATGACAATTCTGCTGACCTTGCGCGGAACGCCATTCATGTATTACGGTGAAGAAATTGGCATGCGCGACATCCACCTGCGCCGCAGCGAGATCCTCGACCCACCTGGCAAGAAATACTGGCCCATCTACAAAGGCCGCGATGGCTGCCGTTCCCCGATGCAATGGGACGACTCGACCTTTGGCGGGTTTTCGACTGCCAAACCATGGCTGCCGGTACACCCGAATGCCCTCCGGCGCAACGTCCGCTCCCAGCAAGCCGACCCGGATTCTCTTTTCAACTTCACCAAAAAGCTTCTCGCCCTGCGCAAGGAAATTCCCGCCCTGCGCGGCGGTGACTTCGTCCCGCTGGAAACTCCGCGCGGCATGCTGGCTTACCTGCGTCAAACAGAGGGACAATCCGTGCTCGTGGCGTTGAATTTCAGCGGGCGGAATGTAGAATTCACGCTGCCGGAGGGAAGCTGGCGCATGCTGTTGACGACCGCCAAAGGTTCGCCAGGCGCACTTGCCCCTTATGAAATACAGATACTCATCCTTGAGCAATGAATTCAGAGACCGTTACATCTGACGGTCTCTGAATGTTCTGGTTGTGCAAGAAAAGGTATAGAGGCGCGAAGCACCTCTATACCTTTTTTCGCTTCCTTTTCAGGGTTGTATTTTCTCGCCAAATCCGTATACTTACAAGTAATGGACGGATTCGCCTACATCCCCGGCAATGAATCGGAAAGAGCCGAACCTCTGGCGCGCTATCTGCCTCCCATTACCGATGGGGTTGCCGCGGCTTTCCTGTCTGCGCACACGAGGCCGGGAACCTGGGTGCTGGACCCATTTGGGGCATCGCCCCGCGCCGCCGTTGAAATGGCCCGTTTCGGGTATCGTGTGCTCGTGGCCGTGAATAATCCGGTGGCGCGCTTCCTGCTGGAGACAGCCGCCATCCCGCCCTCCCAGGCCGAGTTGCGCGCCGCCTTGGCCGAACTGGCAGCCGCCCGCAAAGGGGATGAACGCCTGGAAACCCACCTGCAATCCCTGTATCTAACCGAATGCACCAAATGTCACCGGCAGGTGGCGGCAGAGGCTTTCGTCTGGGAACGCGAGAGCGGGGTTTTGGCAGGGCGCATTTACCACTGTCCGTGTGGAGATAACGGAGAATACCCCGCCACCGAAGCAGACCAGGCCCGGGCAGCCAGCTTCGCCGCCACCGATAGCTTGCACCGCTCGCGTGCGCTCGAGCGCGTGGCCGCCCCGCGGGACCCCGACCGAGTGCACGTGGAGGAGGCGCTGGAATGCTATCTCCCCCGCGCTGTCTACGCGCTTATCACCATCATCAACAAACTGGATGGTTTTTCGCTGGCGCCTGAGCGCCGCCGCGCCCTGCTGGCACTTGTCCTGACCGCCTGCGACGAGGCCAGCGCCCTCTGGTCGCATCCTGCCGACCGCCCGCGCCCGAAGCAACTGACCATTCCGTCGCGCTTCCTCGAGAAAAATGTGTGGCTGGCGCTTGAGGGCGGCGTGGAATCCTGGTCCGGTGGAGGGCAACCCGTTGAAGCCATGAACTGGCCCTCGGTGCCGGGGGAAGCAGGAGGCCTGTGCCTGTTCGACGGTCCAATGCGCGACCTGGCTCCGCGCCTGAAAGACATCTCTCCCGGGGCAGTTGTCACCGTTCTGCCGCGTCCCAACCAGGCCTTCTGGACGCTCTCAGCGCTGTGGGCGGGCTGGCTGTGGGGACGGGAGGCTGCCGCCCCGTTCAAGTCGGCGCTGCATCGCCGTCGTTATGAATGGAACTGGCATGCCGCCGCCCTCTACGCCGTCCTGAAAAACCTGTCTGACCGGCTGCCGCTCAACGCGCCGCTCTTTGCCATTGTCCCTGAGCCGGAACCGGCCTTTCTTTCCGCGGCGCTGCTGGCTGCAGCCGGATCAGGGTTCGACCTGACCGGGTTGGCCCTGCGCACCCGCCACGACCCGGCCCAAATCCTCTGGCAGCGGCGCGCCTTCAGCCATGCAGACCAAGAGCTGGCGGGGATCGACGCCGAAGCCGTCCGCCGGGCAATGGTCTCTGCCCTGCAGGAACGCGGCGAGCCGGTGCCCATCCTGCATCTGCACGCCGCCGGGCTGGCCGCCATGGCCGACGATCAAACTCTGGGCTGGCGGCCTGAGGCGCTGACGCAAATCAACGCTCCCATCCTGGCCGCGCTGGCCGGCCCGGAATTCGTCCACCACGGCGAGAGCAAGAACCCGGAGACCGGTCTGTGGGGGTTGGCCAACTGGAATGCTGAGACCGATTCGCTACCCGACCGCGTTGAGATGGCCATCGTCCGCTTTTTGCAAAAGAATCCCGGTGCGGCGCTGCGGGACCTGGAAACAGCCCTGAACGCCGAACTCCCCGGTCTGCTGACTCCTTCGTTGGGACTACTGCGCGCCGTGCTGGCTTCCTATGCGGTCGAGGCGGGCGGGTGCTGGAGCCTGCGCCCGGAAGATTCCCCATCCACGCGCCGGGCGGACTTGGAAGCTGCCGCACAGGCTCTCTCTGCGCTGGCGCCGCGAGTGGGAGTCACCCTCCAGCGGCAGGAAAGTCCCCAGCGGCTCATCCTGTGGCAGGATTCCGGCGAGACCGTTTTCGCCTTTTACCTGCTGGCCTCCGCCATCGCCGGAAGAATCCTGCGGCAAAACCCGTACCTGCCGGAACGCAGCCTGCTGGTCATTCCGGGCGGGCGCGCCGGCCTGCTGGCCTATAAACTGGGGCGTGACCCGGCGCTGAGGTCTGTGGCGGAGGGCTGGCGAATCATCAAGTTCCGGGCCTTGCGGCGGCTGTTCGAGATGACTGGTCTCACCCGCGAGCGGTTCGAAAAGGAACTCAGCGGGGATCCGATCGAGCCACCCGAACAAATGAAACTGTTTTAGCCCGAATCCGTATAACCTTTATGAATGCTTGCGATGCTTGCATTTCGGCTCCAACAACTCTATAATTGATTAATCATGCCCAACAATACACTCAAACGCATCGGAGCAGCATCGAAGTACCTGATCATCGCCGCCGCCCTGCTAGTCTTTATTGGTTGGTTCCTTAACACTCCACCAGGCCTCTTCGGCAAAGCGGACGCCATCGGGTATGCCGTCTGTCACCGTCTCGGCGAACGGTCATTCCACATCGGGAGTTACCAGTTACCACTATGTGCGCGCTGTTCCGGCATGTACCTGGGCGCGGTGACCGGGCTGGTTTTCCAATCCATCATTGGCTGGAAACGGTCCAAAATTCCGCACTGGAGCATTCTGGCCCTGCTGGTCGTTTTCGTGGCCGCGTTCGGGATCGATGGAGCAAATTCGTACCTTTACCTGCTGAAACAAGTCTCGCCGGGTATCCTGCCGAAAATCCCCAACATCTACGTGCCCAACAACACTCTGCGTTTGTTGACCGGGAGCGGGATGGGATTGGGAATGGCCGTCATGCTCTTCCCAGCCTTCAACCAAACCGTCTGGGCTGACGGGGAAGAAAAACCGGCCATCCCCGGCTGGAAAGCCTTCGGCCTGCTGCTGGCCATCCAGGTGCTCTTCGACCTGCTGGTCCTGACCGAAAGCCCGATCGTCCTTTATCCGCTGGCGATCATCAGCGCCGCGGGTGTCTGGCTCCTGTTGACCATCGTATATAGCATGGTGTGGGTGATGATCATGGGCCAGGATAACAAGTTTACAAAATTACATCAGTTGTGGCTGCCATTGCTGGCCGGCTTGACAATTGCCATGATCCAAACCGCGGCCATTGACATGCTGCGGTTCTGGCTCACTGGAACGTGGGGGGGGTTCCCCCTCAACAAGTAGCGGATTGGAGGCCGGTATGGATGCACTTTTTGGAATTATGACTGCTTTTGGACTGTCGGCCAGCGCCGGGCTGAACGCCTATATCCCGCTGCTGGTGGTGGGTGTCATTGCCCATTATACAGATTGGATCAAGCTGAACTCGCCCTATGACACATTGGCGAATCCCTGGGTGCTCATTGTGGTTGGCGTCCTGCTCATCGTCGAAATGCTGGCTGATAAAATCCCGGCAGTTAACCATGTCAACGATATCATCCAAACCGGTATCCGGCCGGTAGCCGGGGCGATCATCTTTGCTGCCAGTGCCCATGCCATTACCAATGTCCATCCGGTGATCGCCATCATCTGCGGCCTGCTGGTGTCGGGGAGCGTCCACGTTGTCAAGTCAGCAGTAGTGCGTCCGGCAGTCACTGCCACGACCGGCGGAGCAGCCAACGTGCCGGTCAGCATCGCCGAGGATGTGACCGCAACAGTGGTATCCATTATTTCGGTAGTCATCCCGGTTCTGGTGGCCGTGGTTTTGGTTATATTGGTGGCGTTGATCATCTGGTGGTTATGGCGGCGCGCCAACCGGAAACGTCAGGCCGTTTTATAAAAACACCATCTGGAAGAAAGTATCGTTTATAATTTGCATTTGAAAAAACTAATTCTGAAATCTAAAAGGAGATAAAGAATGAACCAACCCGTTCAACAACCTTATCAACAACCTTATCAACAATTTCCACCCGCACCCCACACCAGTACCATGGCGATCATCAGCTTGATCGGCGGTATCACCGGTTTTACCATCCTGCCGTTCCTGGGTGCGATCGTTGCTGTGATCACTGGTCACATGGCCCACAGCGAGATCAAAAAGAGCGCTGGCATGATCACGGGCAAAGGGATGGCTACTGCTGGTTTGATCATGGGCTATATTGCGCTGGCTGGCGGTATCTGCATCCTCTGCCTAGTCATTATCCTGCCACTCTTGGGCATTGGTCTCAGCATTCCCTTCATCGGCAATACTGCTTACTAATCCATGACCGAAGCAACTGGTACACCACTTCCGCCGCCCGTGGCCACCCCAAAAAAGACCAACCCCTGGATCATTGTCATCGTGGTGATCGTGGTGGTCTGTTGTGGCTGCTTTGGCGTGGCTGGGCTGATCTTTGGTTTTTGGGATCCCATCAAGCAAGCGCTGGGTTTATCCACCCTCCTGCCAGCAATAACATTTCTGCTGTGAACATCAGAGCCCCGGTTTCTTCACAAGAGATCGGGGTTCTTGTTATCCGTAAAGAGTTTCTGCAATTCCTCCAGCGCCGCCCGGGCTTGTAGACGTGTTTCCGCTTCCAGGTCGAGGGCGGCGAACTCGTCCTCGTCCAGCACCATCTACGTACCGTCGGGAGCCACCCACAGGTCGAGCGCCAGGTCCACGTACGATAGCCGGTCGCCGGCCTCCAGCACGGCGGGTTGGGCCACGTTGCAGTACCAGCCCTTGACCCGTTCGTCGTCGCGGTCATGCACCTCGAAAATGTTATACCAGCGGTCGGTGTAATAAGTCTCCACGAACCGGTCTCCAGGCTTGATGAACGTGCCCATGACCAGCGTTTCCGGCCCATTGAAAGGAGCCTCCAGATGCAGCGACGTCCCAGCGCGGCGCGTCAGAACGCCGGTGTACCTCCAGGTCTCCTCACCTTGCAGGTTGCGCTTGATGACAGTGATGGCCGGTTTCATAACAGACATTTTATTCCCGTCGCTGGAACTGTAAGATAAATTTTCTCACCCATCCGTGGGGCATCGGGAAGATAAAAATCCAGGCCATTATCCAGCGTGACTTTGAATCCATCCTGCCGGAAGATGACGTCCATCACCGCCCCGCTCACCCTGCCATCCGCAGCCTGGCGGACCCCGCGCCGGCTGACCAGTAAATTGACCTTTTCCTCCGCTGAATGGGTATGCCCGCACCTAACTTCAAACATACCGGCAGAGGTATCGACCTGGAACGGGCTTGTATTTGACTTGACAATTCCAGCAACCACATTGCCTGCATCCAAAAACTGCGCTGCCCAAACCGAACCTGGATCGCTCCAGACCTGCTCCGGCGTCCCACTGCGGACGATTTCGCCATCGTGGAGCAGGAGCACGCGATCGGCCAGGGTAAAGGCTTCTTCCTGGTCGTGCGTGACGTAGACCGCCGGGACGCCGCTCTCGTGCAGGATACGGCGCAGTTCCTCCATTAGCTGCTCCCGCAGGCTGCGGTCCAGGGCACCCAGCGGCTCATCAAACATCAGCAGCCGCGGGCTGGAAGCCAGGGCACGCGCCAGCGCCACGCGCTGCTGCTCGCCGCCTGAGAGGTCGGTAACACGGCGATCCCCAAAGCCGGTCAAATTGACCATTTCCAGAATACTGGCTACGCGTAGATCAATTTCAACAGTGGTCCGATTTTGCATCTTCAGGCCAAAGGCCACATTGGCGGCCACGTCCAGGTGCGGGAAGAGGGCATAGTCTTGAAACACCAGCCCGAAACCGCGCCGGTGGACCGGGACGGGAGCCAGATCCTGCCCATCCCAGCAAACCTGGCCCTGCTCGGGGGTTTCCAGACCGGCAATAATCCGCAGCAGGGTGGATTTGCCGCTGCCCGAAGGGCCGAGCAGGCACACGGTCTCGCCTGCTGCGACGGTGAAGGAAATGGCGTCCAGGAGCGGCTGGCCTTCGTATGATTTGTGGATGTCAATCAGTTCGAGCATGATCATTTCCCGCAGTTTAGAATTCACCTGCACCAGGTAACCGCAGGCGTTCGATAAGCAAAATCCCGATACCGCAAACCACCATCAACACCGTTGCCATCGCCATCGCTTGGCCGTAGTTCATCCCACCGGGCTGGGACAGGAAGCGGGCAATCGCGATCGGCAGGGTCGGGTACTCTGGGCGGACAACCAGCGAGGTGGCCCCAAACTCTCCCAGTGAGACGGTGAAGGCGAACACTGCTGCTGACAGAGTTGCGCGCATCACAATTGGCCAGTCCACAGTAAACCAGACGCGCGGGGGGGAGGCTCCGAGTGAAGCGGCCGCCTGACGCAGCCGATCCGGGATGGAGGCCAGAGCTGGCTGCAAACTGCGGATGACAAAAGGCAGGGCGATCAGCGTGTGCGCCAGCGGGACGAGCAGCGGTGAAGTGACCAGCCTCAGCGGCGGCTTGTTGAATGCGACGATGAACCCCAGCCCCAGCGTTACAGCGGATGCGCCGAGGGGCAGCATCAGGAACGGGTCAAGCAGCCGCTCGAGGCGCCCGGGGCGGGCCAGTGCCGAAGCAACGGGAAAGCCGAGGGCAAGGGAAAGGACGACGGTTAACGCCGCATAGCTGAGGGAGTTGCCTATCGCATCGAAGGGCGGCACGTAGAAGAGCGAGTCGTTCCGGTTAATAAACAGTTCCGCGTAGTAATCGCCTGTAATGCCATAACGGACCTGGCCGCGCTCGCCGCGGTCAGCTTCCAGGCGGACGAGGGAACGCAATGGCAGGGAGATCAACGGCAGGAGGAACAATGCCAGTAACAGCAAGACCATCCCTGCGACGAAGAGTTTCTCGCGAATCGCGTGGGCTTCATGCAGGTTGGCTTCGGCAGCACGCGGTGCGCTGGTGACGACAGAACGTCTGACGATACGGCTGTATAAAATGGAAAACACCAGGGTGCAGAGCAACTGGATGAGCGAGAGCAGACCTGCCAGCGGCAGGTTGAAGATCTGCACAGCCTGCTTGTAAATCTCCACTTCCAGCGTGGAGAAACCTGGCCCGCCCAGCAGCAGGATGACACCGAACGAAGTGAAGTCGAAGATGAATATAAGCACTGAAGCCGCCAAGATGGACGGGCGCAGCAGCGGCAGTGTGAGGTGGCTAAGGACCCGAGGCGGGTCCGCCCCCAGAGTCCGGGCGGCTTGTTCCAGGCGCGGGTCGAGGTGCGAGAGAGCATTCCCGACCAGCCGGATGACAATGGTTGTATTATAAAAGACGTGTGCCAGCAGGATCACACCGAGCGTGCCGACGAAGGAAATGGGCGCAGATTGAAGGTGGAACAGATCCATCAAGCCAAGGTTAACCCATCCACGCGGACCGAGCAGGGCGTTGAAACCTGCCGCAACAACCACTGTCGGCAGCATGAAGGGGATGGCCGTCAGGACACGCAGGAGGGACTTCCCGCGGAAAGCATAGCGGGCAAACAGGAAGGCAGCGGGCAGGCCAAGAACAAGGGTGAGGATGGTAGACAGGGCTGCCTGGTAAAAAGTAAAAAGCAACGAGTGGAAAGCAAGAAGGGTGGAGGCGAGATCAAGGGTCTTGAGCGCGACGGGGTTCAGTCCCAGCCAGAGGATACGAGCGAGGGGATAGAAGAAGAACAGGCCCAGGAAAATGGAGATGCCCAGCCAGGGTAGAACGGGCCTCAACCAGGAAGACACAAAAGCTCTGAACTTCGTGTTCCCTTTTGTCCGTGCGACTTCATGGTAGATAGGCATGTCCAGACAGCCTGCTCTTCTTCAGAGTTAATGCAATACCGCTGCAGTCCAATCGGCGATCCATTTATCGCGGTTGGCAGCAATCACTGTCGGATCAAGAGTGGCAGGATGAGGAGCAGTCTGGGCATATTGGGTGAATTCCTGCGGCAGGCTTGCATCTGTGTTGACCGGGTACATAAACATCTGTAGAGGAATGTCCTCCTGAAACGGCTGGCTGAGCATAAAGTCCACGAATTTTTGGGCCAGGGCGAGGTGGCTGGTCCCTTTCAGGATGCCGACAAACTCAATTTGACGGAAGCAGGTATCCGGTCCGAGTATTGAAGCTGTGGGAGCATCCGTCAACGGCGAAGTGGCATAGATCACTTCCGCCGCCGGGCTGGAACTGTACGAGACAACCAGCGGCTGCGGGCCATGACCGGACGATCCACTGAAGTTGGTATAGTAGGCTGTTTCCCAACCATCCACCACCACCACGCCGTTGAGGCGCAGGGAGCGCCAGTAGTCGAGGTAACCCGTTTCACCAAAGTGGACAACCGTTGCCAGCAGGAAGGCAAGACCGGGCGAGGAGGTAGCCGGGTTTTCGACCACCAGCAGGCCTTTGTACTCGGGCTTGACCAGATCTTCGAGCGTGGCCGGGAACGGGAGATTGTGGGCGGCGAAAAAAGCCTTATCATAGTTGATACAGATATCGCCGTAATCCACCGGCAGGGCGCTGTTCTGCGGGTCGAGTTGGAACCCGGCGGGGATCTTCGCCAGGAGCGGGGAGGCATACGGTTCATAAATCCCGGCAGCAAGGGCGCGGGAGAGGAAGGTGTTGTCCACCCCGTAGAACACGTCAGCCAATGGGGCATCCTTGCTGAGGATGGCCTTATTGAGTGCTGCCCCGGCATCTCCGCTTTTCAGGAAGACAACTTTGACATTGTTGGCTTGCTCGAAAGCAGTAATGACCGACTGACTGGCGGCGAAGGAATCGTGAGTCATGACAGTTAGTGTAACAGGGCCTTTGGGAGAGCACGCAGAAAGCAGTGAGGCAGCAAGCAGGAAGACAATAAGCAAGATACGTTTCATTGGAACCTCCAATCCCGTCCCGCAAGGGATTCGGGATGATATGCTGGAACCGGGGCTATCGCAGTTCAAGATTGTGGATTTCGGCCGTGAACGACAAGGAGCAAACCGGATCTCAGGGAGATGGTGGCCGTCTCAACGAGCAACTCATTGCTGATGCCGCGCGTCTGGTACGGATAGAGCGTTTCATTCTTCAGCGGCCAGCGCAGCCCGACGGTAGCAATGCCTGTGACTTCTCCACCCCACGGGATCAGCGAGACAAGATCACCCGCTATACCCCGGACCTGGCAACTGCTGCGCGTGAAAAAAGCTTCTACCACTCCGTCGTCAAGTCGAACGTCAAACGTCGAAAGTCGATGGTCGGTCAACAGGGCAAGATTTCCCAGGGTCTGGTCTAGGCGGCTGCCCAGCGCGGCGACAATGAGGATCTCGTGGTATCCGGCATCGACGGCATAGTGTAGAGCCAGTTCGAAATCGGTCTCGTTCTTGTCGCGAGGAACCTGGTGGATCTCGGTACCGGCGGCATCCAACAGCCGGCGGTGCTCGCCTGTCAGCGAATCCAGGTCGCCGATGACGACGGAGGGCGCCAGTCCGAGAGCCAGGGCATGGCGCGTGCCGCCGTCGGCGGCAAGGAGCTTATCGCCGGGATGGAACAACCGGCGAACAGGCTCAAGGCTCGGGATATGGCCGTTCAGAAAAATGACAGCGCGAGACATGAAAAAACCATCCTCGCCGGGGGGGGATGGTACGTAATAAGTTATCGTCCCTCCGCCGGCATGATCCGGATCAGGTTCTGCGGGTCGAGGCTCTTGGCCTCCTCTCAGCCCGGAACACGGGCTCCCCGTTCAATTATTAAAGCGAGTATACGGCGGCACAGACCGCCTGTCAAGGCAAGAATTCGCTATTCGTTTTTTTCGCGTCGGAAGTCCACAAAACGATAACCGACGCCGCGCTCGGTCAGGATGTACTTGGGATCGGCAGGATCTTTTTCCAGTTTTTGGCGGAGATAGTTGATGTAAAGCCTGACATAGTGTGGTTCGTCACGGTACTCATAGCCCCAGACCTTGGAGAGCAACTGGTCATGGGAAATAACCCACCCGGCGTTCTGCACCAGGTGATAAAGCAGGCGATATTCGGTGGGCCGCAATTTGACGATCTTGCCTTCCAGCCAAATCTCGCGGCGGTCAAAATCTATCTTCAGGCGATCATCAACTTCGATCAGGCCGTGCATGCCGCCGCTGGCTCCTTCGGTGCGGCGCAGGACAGCCTTGATGCGGCTGACCAGCTCGCGCGGGCTGAAGGGTTTGGTAATGTAATCGTCGGCACCCTTCTCCAGTCCATGGACACGGTCGTCTTCTTCGCCTTTGGCAGTAAGCATAATGACCGGCACGCTGCTGATCTCGCGGATCATCTCCAATACTTCGAAACCACTCAGGTCTGGCATCATCACATCGAGCAGGATCAGGTCAGGGGTTGTATCGCGCAGGTGCTGAAGGGCCTGTTTTCCATTGAATGCTTCGATAACAACAAAGCCATCGTGTTCCAAGTTCAGGCGAATGAAACGCACCATGCGTTCTTCATCATCTACCACCAGTATCTTGCGCCGTTTCAGGTAATCCTCATCCATGCTTATTCCCTCACAATACCGATGATGCGTTCTTCGCCCTCGCTGGGCATTAATTCAATAAAAGAAATCTGACTGATGGGCCAGATGACCGTGATAACATCGTTGGCTAAAAAGTGGACATCCTTGCCATCACGGCGACGAGGGTTGTGGATGGTTACAACAGTATCACCTGAAGCAGGAAGTTGATCCAATTCACCGCACATGGGATCTTCGTTTGGAAGATGGATGACAACCGTATAAGGCATTCGAACCGACCTCTTCTACTCAATCAGCAATTGCATTTTTAGTTTGCCCAGATAAATAATATCCCCATGAGCCACCGGCGTTTCGACATAGGGCTGCAGCCGGTTTCCGTTCAAATAAGTGCCGTTGGAAGAACCCAAGTCCATGATAACAATTTGTTCCTTGATCAATTTCAGGACCGCGTGGAGACGCGAGACACCATTGGCATAAGCATTATGCGGCGACAGGTCCACATCCGGAACAATGGGCTGGCCTTCCGCTGCACGTCCCAAGGTAAACTCAGTGCGGTCAGCCAGAGGTAGGATTTGACCACTATCAATCATATTCAAGGAAATCCAGGACTGCAATTGCGCAGGTGGGGGTGGCAGCTTCCGGTCTGTGGTGCGCTTGGCTTCCTGACGAGCTTCAGCAGTGTTAATCTTATGGGTTGCGACGGTCATATCTATCAATTGTGCTCCGCATTCGCTGCAATAGATGGCTCCACTCATTTCTTTGTGCTGACAATTTGGACAAATGATCATAGGTCGTCGGTACTCCTCCCTGCTGTCAACAGGGCGCGTGTCCCATATTTTATCTCTTTTCGGCCTTGTTGTGAAAAGGATTTATCCTGTTGAATATGCTCGGCCTCCAACAGGGCTGTACGCGCAAGTCCGCGCTCGCCTTGGGCAAGCAGGTGCGTGGCAAGACGATGCAAATGCTCAGAAGCCTGGTCATACTCGCCAGCCGTGACTTCCAAACGGGCCTGCTCCTGGAGACGATAAAGCTTTAGACGTAAAAGCGCATCCACAATCTCAGCAGAAGGGATGTCGGTGTCTGTTTCGTCAACAACAGGACGGATCAGGCGTATGGACAACGGTCTTGCAGGGGGGTATTCATTTGTCAGAGTAACCGACATTTTTCCATCAAACAATTTAACGGACTTTTGCTGGACAGCCTGAGGTTGAACCACAAATTCCATCAGGATCCTGAGGCTGGTTTCATGGACAACCGGTCCCAGCATCATCGGGCTTTCAAAAGAGAGCACGCCAGCCTCCGGTTGAAGACGAAAAGCGTAGCGCAACTCAATTCCTTCCGGGATCTTAAAATCCAAGCGGGTTTCATCGGTATGTGCACTGCCAAGCCGGGTGAATTTTTCGAGCAAGGTCTTCTGGACATCCTGGGGGCGAGAGACGTACATGCTACTGCCACCCGTAGAAGAAGCCAACTCATCCAGAAAATTATCATTCCATTCAGAACCAATCCCCAGACCACTAATTCCAATTCCTTGATCTGAAGCCCGGTGGGCAAGGTTCATGCATTTATCTTCGTCACCATAAGTACGCCCGTCGGTAATTAAAATAATATGGTTGACCTGGGCAAAATGTACGTTACGGATAATTTCATTGTACCCCATTTCGAGACCGGAGAAGATCTCTGTACCGCCGGAGGGTTGCAGCAATTGTATACGGGCTTCCAGTTTACTGATTTCTGCGCCGCGGCTGGCCGGAATGATCTGCTCTGCCCTGTCGCTGAAAGCAACCACCGAGAAAATATCCTGTGGTTTCATCCTGCGCATGATCTGGATGGCTGTGGTCTTGACCACTTCCATGTTGGCGCCCTGCATAGAAGTTGAGCGATCGAGTATCAGACATAAGTTAAGGGAGGGTGTAGGAGAAGCCTGTGAATTGGCAGGAGGGGAAAATTCCAAGAAGGCATAAATCAATTGTGGTTCCGCCATACGTAACAAACTCTGGCGACTGAAAAGCACGCGCTGATCTAACAGAACATCAACCGGTTTCTCGGGAGGCAAGGCCGAATCATACTTGGCACGTTTTTTGGGATTCGAGAGAACTTCGTAAGCTTCCTGGATACCGAGGAAGAATTCCGTATCACCCGGGGCGGTATTTTTATCGGGGTGAAAACGCCGCGCGGCCTCGAAATATGCCTGGCGAATATCTTCCGCGGAGGCATTACGCATCAATCCAAGAAGTGCGTAGAACTCCTGTGTATTTGCCATTATCCGATCAGTTGTACCAAAACGGCGCTGATGTTATCTGGTCCACCCGCATCGTTGGCAGCGTTGACCAGGTTCTGGCAGGCGCTATGAAGAGTGGGTGCAGAGGTAACAAGATCGCAAAGGTTGTCATCGGAGAGCACGCTCCACAACCCATCACTGCACAGGAGTAAATATCCCGGCTGCGGGAAGGGAGTCGTAAAGATATCCGGTTCAAGCACCTCCCCCTGGCCGATAGCGCGATAGAGGACATTTCGCTGCGGGTGGGCAGCAGCTTCTTCAGAAGAGATCTGGCCGAGTTCCTCCAGCCGTTTGACTAGGGAGTGATCACGCGTCAAGACTTCAACGCGTCCATCTGCGCGGAGGGCGTAGGCGCGACTGTCGCCGACGTGGGCAATGGTCATCTGCTTGCCGAGCACCAGCGCGGCGGTCAGAGTAGTACCGCTGCCAGGAGCTGCTTGGGTTACAGCCCGCTGTGCGTCGGTGAAGGCAGAACGCATTATTTCCTGGAGCGGTTCTTCCATCCCTTCAGAGGGATTGATGAGGTAGGCATGAAAACGCTTCAGCAGATAATTAGCAATCGTCCGTATGGCTGCAGAGCTTGCTACTTCACCATATTGATGCCCGCCCATGCCGTCTGCCACAATAAAAAGTCCGAGCGGAGCACTATTGGCTTCGCCCCCCATTGTAAATGAAAAGGCGAACAGGCAATCTTCGTTATGGTCGCGCTGTTTGCCAATTGACTGTGCACAGCCGGAGATTAATTGCTGCGGCTCTAAACGTGAACCATGAACTGAATCGATCCCAATTTGCTCAGCCGAGAGGGGAACAGTATTTACATTAGCTTTTGCAGTAAGAGGCTTGGTCTTCTTACCATGCAATCGATCAAAGAAGGATTTCACGATAATCTCCTTGGACAAACGCCTTTAGGCAAGTAGAGTGTATAAAAAGTGGTCGGTAGAGCCGATGTAAACGATATCATCATAAACCAGTGGGGAGCCGGTGATCGGGCCTTTTGTTGCAAATTTCCAGCGCAAGCGACCGGTACGGGCTTCGAGGCAGTAGACATTCCCGTCCGCCGATCCACAATAAAGGGCATCTTTGTAAACAACAGGCGAACTGCTTACCTGATGTTCCGTCTTGAAACGCCAGGCTTCTTTAGATGTGTGAGTATCAATAGCATAGATATTTCCATCGGCAGAGCCAACGAAAACCAATCCTTCCGTCGTATAAGGTGAGGCAATGGAACCCTTGCCCATGCGGAAGCGCCATATGACCCAACCCGCGCGTGCATCCAGAGCGTAAAAACTGCTATCAAGTGAACCGAAATAAACCACACCATCGGCTTCACATGGGGAGGAGGTTACGGCCATTTTGGCCTTGTAATGCCACTTCAACTCGCCACGGAAATCCACACAGTAAAAATCGCCGTTCTCACAACCGGCAAAGACGGAATCATGAGCCACAAAAGGAGTGGAACGCACCGGTGCGGCTGTTTCGAAACGCCATGCAGCCCGTCCGCTCCCCAGATTTACAGCGTGGATGTGCTGGTCGTCAGAACCAAAGAAGACATGTCCCTCGGCAATGCGCGGGGATGAATATACCCGACCTTCAGTGTGATATGTCCAGTTCACTTTGCCAGTGCGGGCGCTGATCACATGCAAAGACTGATCCTCGGAGCCGATGAAAATATCGCCCTCATAAGCCGCCGGGCGGGTTACAACTCCACCTTCGGTGGCATACTTCCAATTCAATTTACCATCAACAGCTTTTAAGGAATAGAGATTATGATCATAAGATCCGATGTAGACAGCGCCATCATGGTATAGCGGTGCGCCACGGATCTCATCCTCGCACTGAAAAACCCACAAGGGTTTAATCCCGCCCGATGATTGAACACTTGCAGTTAACCCGCTGATGTGATTCAAGATGCCGGTCTTTCGGCCCGCCGCCACTAGGGCTTCTTTCATTGCATCGGCATTATGGAACCGGTCTCCAGGGTTATATTGGAGGGCAGTGTTGATGACGGCCTCCAATTCCGCAGAGACGGCCGGGTTGACCTTGCGGAGGGGACGTTCTCCGAAGGAAAACGGAGGCTCCAAGCGCGGGTCACGGCGGGAGAGGGCGTGGTGAATGGTGGCACCCAGGGCATATATATCGGCTAGAGGTCCAGCCTCGCCTCGGTATTGTTCAGGCGGAGAATACCCCTCCGTACCGATCATCGTCCCCTTTTGCCCGACTTGGAATGGTTTGGCAATCCCGAAATCCACCAGTATGATGTGATCGGTCGGATTCACCATCACATTGGATGGCTTCATATCCCTGAAGATGATCGGATCGGGCTTATGGGCATGGAGGAAGGAGAGCACATCACACAGCTCAATGGCCCAGCCCAGGACGCGTTCCTCCGTCAGGAAGCCGTTCGTTTCGTTGATGATGGCTTCCAAGTCTTTGCCATGGATGAATTCCAGAACAAGATAAGAACGATTAGCCTCACTAAAATAATCATAAATACGGGGAATAGAAGGGTGGTAGAGGGTGGCCAGGATATTGGCTTCACGTTCGAAGTTCTGGACGACAGATTTTCTGACCAGTGGGTCGGAGGCGCGGATAATCATTTCTTTCACTGCCACCAGCTTGACCACGCTTGGGAAATGCAGGTCACGGGCGCGATAGACCGAACCCATGCCTCCCACACCGATAACATCCTGAATCACATAGCGATTAACGAGTGTTGTTCCCGAACTCAGTTGCGTGTTTGATGCGCCATCTTGCGACTCGTTTATACCTTGTGTTGTGATCTTTTCAGTCTCCAGAGAAACCTCCTGAGAATAATTGAACTGAATGAATTATAGTCATCCCTGTCAGGATTGGCAACCTATCTACCCAGTCTCTTCAGTGCTTTCACATAGTTGGAAAGCTTGGGAATTCCAACCCCCCCAATCCCGAGTTTGTGAAAACCGTGATTAAACTCTGCCTCTCTTGACGTAATCGGACCGGACAGGTATAATCCTACCTACTTGAGAGATAATCAGAATCTGCGACATACGGCGAGCGCTTGAAGCCCAAGGCTTCGAAGCGCTTGCTTTTGCGTGTCTCTGGCATATGCGGAATGTCGGAACAGGGCGGTCAGTCGCAGGTCTTTAGTCTGCAAGACAGGAGACGGTCGAGTGGAAACCAAGGGACTCATTTCGTTACGCATTAGTCTTGCTTCTCCGGAAACCATCCTTACCTGGTCATACGGCGAGGTTCTGAAACCCGAGACCATCAACTACCGCCGCCTGCGCCCGGAGAAAGACGGCCTGTTCTGCGAGGCTATCTTTGGCCCGACGCGCGACTGGCAATGCTATTGCGGTAAATATAAAAACCCCCGTTACAAAGGCATCACGTGCGATAAGTGCGGCGTGGAAGTGACCCGCTCGTCGGTACGCCGCGAGCGCATGGGGCACATCATGCTGGCAACACCCGTGGCGCACATCTGGTACACGCGGCGTATTCCCTCCTACTTGGGCATGCTGCTTGATATCTCCCGCCGCAACCTGGATAGGGTGTTGTACTTCGCCCAATACATCGTCAGTTACGTGGACGAGGATGCCCGTCAGAAAGCCCTCAAACGTTTGGAAGATGAGATCTCCGTTTCCGAGCGTGAGCAGGCGGCAGCCATTAATTCCAAGATAGCCGAGATCAAGACAGCTCGCGATAAGAAACAGGCTGAACTCCAGACCCGCAAGGTTGAGATGGAGAGCCAGTACGATGAGCAAATTGCTGCGAAGCTGGAACCGATCATTCAGGAAGGCCAGCGGCTGGAACGCTATCTTCAAGATAATAAAGGCCAAGTGCTCAAGGGAGCAGTCATTTTTGGCAGCACCAGCACAGTGATTGTTGATGCTGGCATCAAGGTTGGCGCTTCCCATCTTGGGAAAGTGCAGAAGTTCGTCCAGGGACGGTTGGAAGCTATCGAGAACGAGCTCAAGGATGAGAAGCTGCGTGCCCTCGAAGCCGTCAAGATGGAAGCCGCAGCGATCAAGGCGGAAGCCGACGAGCAGATGAACGCTCTGCGCAGCCAACTGGAAGACCAGACCTCCACCAGTCATGATGCGAACACCCATCAACGCGATGAACTGATGGAACTGCGCCCGTTCACTTTTCTGGGTGAGACCCGTTACCGCGAATTGAAACAGCGCTGGGGCCAGGTCTTCCGCGCTGATATGGGTGCTGAAGCCTTTTACGATATCCTGCGTCGCCTCGACCTGGACAAACTCTCTGAAGAACTCTGGCACGAAGTTAAGACAACGAAGTCCAAGCAGAAGCGCAAGAAGGCCACATCCCGGCTGAAGGTGGTGGAAGCTTTCCGCCGTTCAGGCAATCGCCCGGAGTGGATGATCCTCACCGTGCTGCCCGTCATCCCGCCGGACCTACGCCCGATGGTGCAACTGGATGGCGGCCGCTTCGCTACATCGGATCTAAACGATCTGTACCGGCGTGTCATCAACCGCAACAATCGTCTCAAGCGCCTGCTTGAACTTGGCGCGCCGGACGTGATTGTCCGCAACGAGAAGCGCATGTTGCAGGAAGCTGTGGATTCCTTGATCGACAACAGCCAGCGCGGCAAAGCCCTCAGCCGCCGCGGCCGGCGTGAACTTCGCTCGCTGAGTGACATGCTCAAAGGCAAGAAAGGCCGTTTCCGCCGTAACCTGCTCGGCAAGCGCGTGGACTATTCCGGCCGTTCGGTGATTGTGGTCGGTCCGCAGCTGAAACTCTATCAGTGTGGCCTGCCCAAGAGCATGGCGCTGGAACTTTTCCGCCCGTTTGTGATTTCCCGGCTGGTGAGCCACAACTATGCTGCCAACGTTAAGGGGGCACGTCGCTTCATCGAGCGTAACCGCCCCGAAGTTTATGAAGCGCTCGAGGAGGTCATCAAGGACCGCCCGGTCTTACTGAACCGTGCTCCTACGCTGCACCGCCTGGGCATCCAGGCCTTTGAGCCGATCTTAATCGAAGGTTCGGCCATCCAATTACACCCGCTGGTTTGTACCGCCTTCAACGCCGACTTCGATGGCGACCAGATGGCTGTGCATGTGCCGTTATCTGATAAGGCTGTGCAGGAAGCCCGCCGCTTAATGCTGGCTTCCAAGAACCTGCTCAAGCCCGCCGACGGTGAACCCATCATCGGTCCCTCCAAGGATATGGTACTGGGCGTCTACTACATGACGATGATGCACTCCAAGCCGCATAAAGGTGATGGGCGTGCTTTCTCGGATATGGATGATGTTGATCTGGCCTACCAGTTGGGTCAGGTGGATGTGCACAGCAAGGTTAAGGTGCGACTGACCACCTGGTACGATGAGAAGGACAATCGCCTGCCCGAGGCGGAGATCCGCCTGCTCGACACCACTGTTGGGCGCGTCATCTTCAACCGCATCCTGCCGGAAAAAGTCCAGTTCATTAACCGGCAGTTGGAAAAAGGCGGCGTGAAAGACCTGATTGCCGAAGTGTATGAAATTTATGGCCAGGATGTGACCACTGAAACCGCCGACGGGATCAAGCGCATTGGCTTCGAATATGCCATGCGTTCCGGCACTACCATCGCGGTATCCGATATTACCGTCCCGCCGCAGAAACAGGAGATCATAGAAAAGGCACTCAAGGAAGTGGAACTGGTGCAGCGTGACTTCCGGCGCGGTCTGCTGACCGAGCAGGAACAGAACGAACGCATCATCCAGATCTGGCAGCAAACCACCAACGATGTCGCCAAAGCAGTCCGCGACGCCCTGGACCCGGACGGTAACCTGTCCACTATGGCCAGTTCCGGCGCGACCAAAGGCGGCTTCGGCCCCATTTCGCAGTTGGCCGGTATGCGCGGTTTGATGGCAGACCCGTCTGGACGCATCATCCCGATGCCGATCCGCTCGAACTTCCGTGAGGGTCTGACCGCTCAGGAATACTTCATCTCTACGCACGGCGCGCGCAAAGGCTTGGCCGATACCGCCTTGCGTACTGCTGATGCCGGTTATCTGACACGCCGCCTGGTGGACATTGCCCAGGATATCATCATCAACGAACCCGACTGCGGCACCCACCAGGGTATCTGGATTCGCAGGAAGGACGATGTGGCCGGCCAATCCATGGCGTCACGTTTGTATGGACGCCTGGCTGCCGAGCGTGTCCTCGACCCGCAGACGGGTGAAGTGCTGGCTGAGCCGGACGAAATCCTTGACCGGGACCTGGCGCGCAAGATTGTCGCGGCCGACGTGGCGGAAATAAAGGTCCGTTCGGCACTGACCTGTGAATTGACTCATGGCATCTGTGCCAAATGTTACGGTCTCGACCTGGCCCGCGGTACGATGGTCGAAATGGGGTCGGCAGTCGGCATTGTGGCGGCCCAATCCATTGGTGAACCTGGCACGCAATTGACCCTGCGTACCTTCCATACAGGTGGTGTGGCCGCGGGTGGTGACATTACCACTGGTCTGCCCCGCGTGGAAGAGCTTTTCGAGTCTCGCAAACAACCGAAGGGTGAAGCGGTCGTCGCCGAGATCAAGGGCACGGTGCGCATTATCCAGTCGGACAAGTATGCTGATATGCGCCTCGTCCGCGTCGAACAAAGTGAAATGATCCATGATGAGTTCGATGTGCCCAAGGAATGGAAGATCCAGGTCAAGGATGAAAGCGAGATCAAGGCAGGTGATATTATCGCCACTTTGGATGATGCCGCCATGGCCGCAGAACACGGTGGCAAGGTCCGCATCGAGAAGCGCAAGGTGTACGTCTCTCGCGAACAGCATGAAGAGATCGAGCACGAAATCCCGACCACCCTGCGCCTGCTGGTCAAGGAAGGCGATCACGTCGAGGACGGCCAACCGCTGACCGAGGGTTCGTTGAACCCGCACCGCGTCCTGCGCGTCCAGGGACGGGAAGCCTGCCAGATGTACCTGATGACCGAGATCCAGAAGGTGTACCGCTCGCAAGGGCAGAACATCCATGACAAGCACTTCGAGGTCATCATCCGCAAGATGTTGAGCAAGGTGCAGGTCTATCGTCCGGGTGACACCCGTTACCTGCCGGGCGATGCCGTGGAACGGCTGGAAGTGCAGAGAGTCAATGAACAACTACTCGCCGAAGGGAAGACCCCGGCCAAGTTCCATGAACTACTGCTGGGTGTGACCAAGGCTTCCCTCAGTACCGATTCATTCCTCTCGGCTTCCTCGTTCCAGCATACCATCAAGGTGCTGGCTGGCGCGGCTATCGGTTCTTCTACCGACCCGCTCTATGGGCTGAAGGAGAACGTCATCATTGGCAAGCTGATCCCGGCCGGGACCGGTTTTGTCCATGGACGCTTCCTGGCGGTCGAAAAGGCTCTTGCCCAGGCTGGTTCCTCGCAGTGGACGGAAATCCCGGATTCCGGGGCATCCGACTAGTTTCTTCTTGTAAATTCTTTCCGGGCGGCCAATTGGCCGCCCTTTTTTTTGTTTAAGTTTGGGGGGTTATTGTTCGCATCTTGTATAGCCCGCCCCAGATTCTTCTCCTTGACGCTTTGCCTCTTTCCCCGTAAGATAAGTCGAAGATAGAACATAATTTCCCCTCAATCGACCCCACCCCATCCCTCCCCATTTGTTCATGTTGGACAAATGGGGAGAGTGGCCGCAGTCCGGGAGGGGTCAGGAGTCACTATGGAACTCGGCCTCGTCCGAAAAATTGATATTGACCGCGAAATGCAGCAAGCCTACCTCGACTATGCCATGAGCGTGATCGTGGCGCGCGCCCTGCCGGATGCGCGTGACGGCCTCAAGCCTGTCCAGCGCCGCATCCTATACGCCATGTATGACATGGGCATCCGCGCCGACAGCCCCTACCGCAAGTCGGCCCGCATCGTCGGCGAGGTGCTGGGCAAGTACCACCCGCACGGCGACCAGTCTGTCTATGAAGCCATGGCACGCATGGCCCAGGACTTTTCCATGCGCACCCTGCTGGTGGACGGGCAGGGTAACTTCGGCTCGGTGGACGGCGACCCGCCGGCCGCCATGCGTTATACCGAAGCCCGCCTGGCCGCCCCGGCCCTGGACCTGCTGGCCGATATTGGCAAGAATACGGTTGACTACATCGACAACTTCGACGGTACGCTCACCGAGCCAACCGTGCTCCCCTCTGCCATCCCGAACCTGCTGGTCAACGGGGCTACCGGCATTGCCGTTGGCATGGCCACCAACATCCCGCCCCACAACCTGGGCGAGATCGCAGACGCCTGTGTCTACATGCTCGAAAAGTGGGAAAAACTCGACGATGTCAACGTGGAAGATCTGATGGAGTTCGTCGAAGGCCCCGATTTCCCCACCGGTGGGATCATCATCGAGCAAAAGGGCGAGGAAGGCATCGAGGCAGCCTATGGCAAGGGCCGCGGGCGCGTCACCATACAGGCCAATGCCCACATCGAGGAGATGGAGCGCGGCAAGAGCCGCATCATCGTTACCGAGCTGCCCTATCAGGTCAACAAGTCCAGCCTGATCGAGCGGATCGCGGAACTGGTGCGTGACGGGCAGTTGGAGGGCATCACCGACCTGCGGGATGAGTCCGACCGCCAGGGCCTACGGATTGTCATTGAATTGACCAAGAACGTCGAGCCGGAGAAGGTGCTCGCCGCCCTGTACAAGCGCACGCCGATGCAGTCCACCTTTAGCATCAACCTGCTGGCGCTGGTGGACAACGAGCCGCGCCTGCTGAACCTGAAACAGGCACTGCGCGTCTACCTCGACCACCGGCTGGCCGTCATTAAACGCCGCACCGAGTTCGAACTGCAAAGGGCGCGTGCCCGGGCGCATATCCTCGAAGGTCTGATAGTGGCACTCAAGCACCTGGATGAGATCATCGCCCTCATCAAAGGTTCGCCCGATGTGGAGACCGCCCGCGCGCGATTGATGAAACGCTACAAGCTCTCGGAACTCCAAGCCAATGCCATCCTGGAAATGCAGTTACGCCGCTTGGCGGCGCTGGAACGCAAGAAGATCGAGACCGAATACAAAGAAACACTAGCGGTCATCAAGGAACTGGAGAGCCTGCTGAAATCCCCAAAGAAGATGCGCGGCGTGGCTGCCGAGGAACTGCTCAAGGTCAAGGCTGCCTACGGAGACCGCCGCCGGACGCAGATCGTAAGTATGAAAGGCCGCAAAGCCAAAAAAGCCCCGCTGACTGCCGCCGAGCTGGTGGGGGAGCAGGTGGTCTGGATCGGAATGACCGCCGACGGGACGATCGCCCGCACCCGCGACGACAAGCCGCCGCGCCTCTCCGGCTCCGAGGCGCCCAGGCTGCTGGTTAAAGCCAACGCCACCGATACGCTCTACCTGGTCTGCGGGCGGGGGCTGGCGGCGGCGGTGGCTGTGCACACCTTACCGGAAGCCGAAAAGCTGGCCGACGGCAACCCTTTCAACAAACAGTCACCGCTCCAGGCAGACGAGATGCCGGTGGCGGCTTTCAGTCTGCCTGCGAGGAAATCCGAGCTCCCCGAAGAAACCACCCTCCTGACGGTTACACGCGGCGGGATGGTCAAGAAGAGCCTTGTCAGCGAACTGCCCGGCCCCTCCGCACAGATATTCCGGCTGGTCAACGTCAACGACGGCGACAGCCTGGGCTGGGTGGCACTGACCGATGGAAAGAAGGAAATTTTGCTGGCTACCGCCCTCGGCATGGCGATCCGCTTCAGTGAGCAGGACGTCCGCCCGATGGGGCTGGCCGCAGCGGGTGTCAATGGCGTCAAGCTGGGGGTGGGTGACGAAGTGATCGGGTTGCAGGTCTTACCGCAAACTGGGGACATTTTCCTGGTGGCTTCGGACGGCAAGGGCAAACGCGTGGAGGTGAAGGACTTCCCGGCGCAGGGACGCTACGGCAAGGGCGTGATCGTCTGGGAACTGCCGCGCGGCGTCAAGCTGGCCGGGCTGGGGATGGGCAAGCAGAACGCGATCGTGACCATGCACCTGCTCAAGGCCGCCCCGAAGATGGCGCGGCTCGACGAGGCGCCCCTGCGCAAGCGCTCTGCCATGCGCGGCGAGACAGTGGTGGAAGTGAAGGCCGGCGACACGCTGCTCGGACTGACCGAGGGCTGGGCCGTGGAACGGTTCGTGGCGGTGGTTAAGAAGGAAGAGAAGAAGAAAACCGCGGCAATGAAGAAGTAAGCCCCAAGGGATAAAACTTAAGAAATAACCCCGCGCCATGAATATATCGAGAGTGCGGGGTTATTTGCATCAATGCTATGCTGGATTATTGGATGTTTCCCACCAGCCCCAACTCGGGGGCGATGCGGCGCATAGCCGTGATGACGTTGCCGACGTGCTCCCAGAGTTCGATGCCGAACTCGGCCGCGGATTTTTGGATCTCGTCCCGGTTGGCGCCGGCCGCGAAGGCCTTGTCCTTCCACTTCTTTTTGACGGACGACGGCTCCAGGTCGAGCAGGGAGCGAGATGGGCGGACGAGCGCCACGGCTGTGATTAGTCCGGTCACTTCATCGCAGGCATAGAGCGCTCTTTCCATGTGAGTCTGGCGCGGCACACCGGTATGGTCGGCGTGGCTCATCACGGCGCGGATAATATCTTCGGGCACGCCGCGCTGGCGCAGGATGGGATCGCCTGCCAGCGGATGGTCTTCGAGGGTGGGGTGGATCTCCCAGTCGAAGTCGTGCAGCAGGCCGGTGACCGCCCACTTCTCTGCGTCTTCGCCGAATTTCTCGGCGTAGAAGCGCATGGCGGCTTCCACCGAGAGCATGTGCTTGACAAGGTTGTCGTTCTTGACGTATTCACGGACAAGGGCAAGGGCTTCGTCACGAGTCATAAGGCTCTCCAGTTTATGGGTTAGGGAATATTGGCTCTGGGTCACCCAGCACGGGGACGGGATGGCTGATGTTCACATCCCACAGGGCAGCGACAGTGGCAAATAGTTCGCGGATATTCCAGTATAGCATGGTAGATCTGCGGTAGAGGTGCAGGTCGGCTTCCACGCCGAGCGAGTCAACGCCGAGTTGGTTGCACAGGTAGATGGCGCGCGGCAGGTGGAAGGCCTGCGTCACCAGGATGGCCCCGGTCACGCCGAAGATGGCCTTCGCCCGGTAACAGGTATCGTAGGTGCGCCGGCCGGCATAATCGAGCACGATGGCCTGCTCTGGAACGCCCAGCGAAAGAGCCAGTCTGCGCATTACCGCCGGTTCGTTGTAGTTCACGAAACGGTTGTCGCCGCTCATCAGGAGTTTCTCGACCTTCCCGGTCAAATAAAGACTGGCGGCGGCGGTAACGCGATCGATCAATACTGGTGTGGCGGAGCCGTCCCGCCACAAGCCCGCGCCGAAGACGATCGCCACGCGGCGGGCTGGGACATCCGCGGCTGAATATATTCTTGAACGCGCATACAACCCGGTCACCAGGCGGGAGATGATCAGGATAAAAAGGCCGAGTGCTGCGAGAACGATGAGAATTTTCAGGAACATCCTAGCGATTCGTTTGAACACTGGCGGTATTCTACCATGCAAGAAGAAAGGGCTTTTGGGAAACCCCCATCACCATGGCGGCCTGCAAAGAACAGAAGAGACCCGCTTCCAGCCTGGAAACGGGTCTCAGTGATTGGCTGTTTTATGCCAGCCGTTTGCGCACTTCCGCGCTCAGGAAGTCCATGGCCCACACGACCGCCACGATGGCCCAGATGGCCGTGCCGGCCTTGTGATATCCGATCATAGAGTTGATCTGGGTGCTCATGTAATACCCAATGCCGCCTCCGCCGACGAAGCCGATAACGGTGGAGATGCGGACGTTGATATCCCAATGGTAGATGATGTAGGAGACAAAATCAGGGACGATCTGCGGGATGACCGCGTATACAACCGTCTGCAGGCGGTTAGCCCCGGTTGCCTGGAGTGCTTCGATCGGGCCGGGATCAATGTTCTCGACAGCTTCCGAAAACATCTTGCCGAGCGAGGCGGTCGTCACCACCGTGAGCGCCAGTGTACCCGGGAATGGCCCGAATCCGAGCCAGAAGGCGAAGATGGTCGCCATCACCAGCGGGTCATAGGAACGGATGATGTTGAAAAACGAACGGGTCAGGTAATAAACCAGTGTCCCGACCGGACCATGGCGGGTGATGTTGCTGGCGGCCAGGAAACTGAGCGGGATTGCAATGATGGTTGCAACGGTCGTGGAAAGCAGGGCCATGAAAATGGTTACGAACATGGCCTGGAGTACATCTTTCACTGCCTGGCTGGGTTTCCATCTGCCCACAGGGATCATCGTGTCCACCTGGATCAGGCTGGCGGTATTATCGACCGAGGCTGCGATCTGTTTGGCATCCAGCTGGGTAGAGAAATGTCCGCTGGCGTCAGTAGTTATGTAAGGAAGCGTATAAGTCTGTCCATCCGGTAACTTCCAGCGGATGGCAATCTGGGCATTGGGAGCCATGCCGTACCCTTCCAAGGTAAAGGTATCCGTGACCGCGGCACACGCGACGCTTGTGCTCAGACGCGGGCCGGAAGTGACCGGGGTGGCGTTGGGAGCCGAGCCGCAGGGAATGGGGAAAGCCGTCTCAATGGTGGTCGTTGTCATTTCGCGGGTCAGCAGGTCGGGGGTCAGGAATGCCATTACCAGTGTTTTGGCTTTGGGAGCATCTTTGATCAAACGGACGAAATCTATCTGCGAGATCCGGGCGGAAGCGCCAAAGATCGCCACAACCAACGCTATCAAGAGAGCGGTCAAAAAAATTCGCCAGACAGGAGGTCGGTTTTTCATATTACACCAACCTTTCCCGTACTTTGGCGCTGATGAAATCCAATAGAATGACCACTACGGCGATGGCAATGAAGGCTGCACTGACGGCACGAAAATCGTTGAGCTGGATCCACTGGATCAGGTACAGGCCGATCCCACCGCCGCCTACCATCCCGATGACGGTGGCTGTCCGAACGTTGATATCCCAGCGGTAAATTGTGAATGAAGTGAACGGCGGGATGATCTGCGGGATCACCCCGTAGCGGACCACCTGGACCCAGTCGGCACCCGTGGCCCGGATGGCCTCGATCGGGCCAGGATCGATCCCCTCGATGACCTCCGAGTAAAGCTTTGACAGGGCCGCGATCGAATGGCACATCAACGCCAGGACACCCGCGAAGGGTCCCAAGCCGGTGATCACCACGAAAACGATGGCGAAGATCAAGGCTTCCACGGAACGCAGGATGTTCAGGAGGGTCCGGACAATGAAATAGATACCAAACGTGACCGGATTTCCACTCATCAGGTTGCGTGCTGCCAGGAAACTGATCGGGACGGCCAGGAAGATCGCCAGGGCAGTGGCCATTAAAGCCATTGCCACCGTCTCCAGCATGCCTTGCAGGACAAAGCCACCGTTATACGAGATCTTGATTCCGCCCGTGGCGCGGGACTGGTCAAAATGGATTTTGTGCTCCTGGATAAGGGTCTTGTCCGGTTGTGCGATCAGAATATTGAGCGGCACCTGGATGGTGGTGGTCAGGTCGCCATTTGCGTCGGTGCGCACCACCAGCATCGAGTCCCCATTGGTACCGCCCAGCATGTTGGTATCGCCGATGGCCGTTTCCCACCAGATGTTTGTGTCGGTGGTAGGCCACATCCCACTCACGCTGATAGTCAAAGCAGCGGTCGGGCCACCGCAGTCGGGGGTGGCGGATGCGACCCTGCCGTTGTCCTCCCGGTGGGCAGCTGGCGTAGTACCCGTTACCGGGCAAGGGACGTACACCGGTGTCCACATGTCGTTGGATGCTGTTTTCAATTCAAAAAAATCGGGGTGGAACATGGGGCGTGCCACCGCCAATGCCCGGTCGAGGCTCGCCGCGCCGAAATTCACCCCCACCACTTGCCAGCCGATGCCATAGGCAGCCGCCAGGCCGAACAAGGCCGGGATCAGGATCGTGCGCGGTTGCCCGCCTGCCAGGCTGGCAGCGTCCCAGATATTCCACAACCAGATGCAGAACGGCGCAAAATACCAGATCGGGTGACCGTACCAGAGTACCATTCCGGCCATCACCAAAGTGGCCAGCAGGATTGCCACCCCGCGGTACCAGCGGTGGACAAATCCCTGGCCCAGGCCAGGGACCAGGGTCGAGAGCAGCGCGGCCAGGGCGGGGCTGCGCCGCGGCGGGGGGGCGACGGTCATGCCGGAGCCTCAAAGGAAGCCGCGCGCACCTCCTGGGCCTCCTCGCCGTATACTTCCTTGAACTTCGCCCGGTTGATTTCTTCGGGCAGGCCTTCGAAAACTTTCAGGCCGTCTTTGAGGGCGATCACGCGCGTGGCATAACGATGAACGAGGTCCAAAAAGTGCAGGCTGCACAGGACGGTGATGCCATCCTTGTTCAGTTGCTCGAGATAATGCAGGATCGAATGCGAAAGGACCGGGTCGAGACTGGCAACCGGTTCATCCGCCAGGACGATGCGCGGCTCTTGCATGAGGGCACGCGCGATCCCCACCCGTTGCTGCTGTCCGCCTGAAAGGGCATCCGCGCGGCTGGAGGCCTTATCAGCAATCCCCACCCGCTCGAGGGCCTTCAATGCCCTTTCCCGGTCCGACGCCGACCAGATTCCCAATATCGAAAGCCAGGGATTGACGTATCCCAGCCGTCCGTTCAAAACGTTGGTCATCACGCTGGAGCGTTTGACCAGGTTGAACTGCTGGAACACCATACCGATGTTGCGTCGGATATGCAGCAGCTCGCCCGGGGAAGCGGCGGTAATGTCTTGGTCATCCCAGAAGATCTTGCCTTCGGTGGGATCGATTAGGCGGTTGATGCACCGTAATAGGGTGGATTTTCCTGAACCCGAGAGTCCGATGATGACCATGAACTCACCATCCTTGACTTCGAAACTTACATCCTTGAGAGCCTGGGTGCCGTTCGGGTAGATTTTTGTGAGATTTTGGACACGCAGCATAGTGCACCTGTGGGTGGAAAAAAAGAGGGAGGGCTTGCGCCCTCCCTCCCTTTGCTGTGGAGCTTATCCGTTGTAGTTGTTGAAGTCAAATTTGATGGACTGCAGGTAGACGCGGAAGGGATCGAAGAAGGAATCCTGGACGACCTCTGCGCCACCCCAACTGTAGCCGACACCCTTGAGCAGGGCCAGCCCATCGGGCGTAGACGCGATCTGGGTCAGGGCAGCGGTGATCTTCGCTTGCATATCAGCAGGCAAATCCATGCCGTAGGCAACAGTATCATTCGGGATGATCGGATCGGAGACCCAGATGGTAGCGACCTTGCTGTTGACATCCTTGAAAGTCGAGCTGACATCAGCCATCGGCACGTAAGTGGCGCCGAAGTCGCAGATCTCGCCCTTTGGGCTCAGGTAGACCGACTTGACGACCGTCGGGTGGCCCTGTACCCAGGCACCTGCCAGGGTCTTGATGCCGGCGCTGGCCAGGAAGCCGGACGGGACCAGGTAACCGGAAGCGGAAAGCGGATCAGTGTAGCAGGGTTTCTTGCCTGCGAACTGGGCCAGAGCTGTGGCGGCATCCGCGGTGTCCTTGCCGGTCTTGGGATCATAATAGACCGTGAATTTCTCACCGACATTGGCAATGAACTGGAAGGCATAGTGGTCGGCACCATTGCGAAGGGCGACCATCGCGACATTGGCATAGCCCTTGGCATGGGCCACGATATATGCAGCCGGGGGCAGCCAGCCAACCTGGGCGTTGCCGGAGCCCATGGCTTCGATCAGGGCAGCATAGCTGGTCGGGACGGTGACCTTGAATTCATAACCAGTCAGGGTCTTCAGTTGAGCGACCAGGGCATCTCCACCCGTGGTCAATTGCGTTGAGCTGGTCGACGGCGCAAAAGCCATAATGATCGGGTCGGCGGTTGTACCTAATGGATTGGTGGTCGCGGTCGGTATTGCGGTGGGCGGGACGGCTGTCGGCGGGACCTTGGTCGGTGGGACAGCGGTCGGCGGGAGAGCGGTCGGTACGGGGGTCGCGGCAGTACCGCATGCTGTGAGCAGCATGACGGCCGCAACCAGTAAGGAAGCGAACACAAATACTTTCTTCATCTTTCTTCTCCTCTCATCAGAATATGGTTTTGGGGATTTTCCCCAACGACAGTCCCATAATATCTCGAATTAACAATTATGGCAAGTGACAGGTCTCTTAAATTAAATATAATCATGAAATGTCGAAAATAAACCCTTCGAATAGGACAGGTTGCTGCTCGTCGTCCATGGTTTGGTGTTCGCCGGGATAGACATGGCCAGGATCACGCCGGATGATATGTGGTTGGATCAGAGTGTGCTCAACGTACGCCTGCCGGCGGCGGAGGTTTTTGTTGCCACCCTCGACAATTCGAAAACATATGTTTATGAGCGCGATACGGGGATCCTGAAAAGCCCCGATCCCATTATGGAAACGACCACCCGTCAAGCAGCCGAGCAGGAGATCCTCCAGGCGGCCTTAGAGGATGGCATCCTTGATCAGGGGATGACCAATGCCCGGACTTACCTGCGCTGGTTCTTCGAAACCCTGGGATATAAGCAAATTAACTTTGTCCCGCCCACGCCGTAAGAGGGATATTATCAACCTGCAAGAGTTGAAAGCGTATTGCCTTCAACTCTTTTGTTTTCGGTTCCAGTTGGGGATTTTGTATTTGGCAGCGACCAATTGCCCGGTGCGTGCTTTTTCTTGCGGGCTGAGTTCACCCTGCTGGAGGTCCAGGGCAAGCACGGACCGGAAAGCGGCGATATAAGCCTGGGCCGCCTCGTTCCAGGAGACGACGCGCCCCAGGGCAGCCTCCACGGTCGTTGCCCGTTCCAGCAGGTGGCTGGAGGCGCGGGTGCGGGCCTCTTCGTCGGGGAAGACCAGAACCTGGAGGATGCGCCTCAGGTCGCCGGTCAGCGGCAGGGATCCGTGTTGGAGGATGCCCTCCTTGCGGCGGGCCTGCGCCGAGCCGACCAGTTTCTTTCCTCCGCTGGTAATCTCGGACGTGGACGGGACTTCGAAACAGACCGGGTTGGGAATCTTGCCGTCTGTCCCGGCGTGTTCCTGTACCTCCACTGGCAGGCCAAGCAGGCGTAACGCCTGTTCCAAAGCCGCCGCCAGGCGGCTGTAGGATTCGAGCACCGTCCCGGCCACGCGTGGCTCGTTGAGCGGAGTGATAACCGAGTAGGTGATTTCGTCGGTGTGGAGTACGGCCCGCCCACCGGTGGGACGGCGCACCATCTCCCAGCCGCGCCCTTGCAGGCGGGGAATGTCAACGTCGGTAAGGGGCTGGGCATAGCCGAGCGAGAGACAGGCCGGTTCCCAGGCGTAAAGGCGCAGGGTCGGGAGCGAATCACCGTGGCCCACGGCTTCGAGGATGGCTTCGTCAGCGGCCATGTTCCACGCGCCATGGGCGGGAGGGGTGATGAGCAAGCGCCAGATATCTTTCATTCGGATGCCGCCATTAATTCTTCTGTCACCTTTTCCACAATCCTGGGTGGAACTTCCTCCAGCGGCGGGCGGACGGGCCAGCGCGGGAAGCCGTGCTGTCTTGCCAGCAGCGCTTTCAGCGTGGGCGGGAATGGCGGATATTTCTCTAGGATATGGCGAATTTCCGTAACACGCCTCTGGAGTGCGGTGACATCCTCGCCCCGCTGGAAGGCGTCCCAGACCCGGCGCAGGTCAGGCGAGATCAGGTTGGCCGGAGCGGTGATACAACCCCCGGCTTGGTTCTCCAGCGCCAGTTGCATGAAAGAATCGGTACCGGTCAGCACTAGCAGGTCGGAGCCGAAACGTTTTCCCAGCCAGCGGGCGAAATCAGCATCGTGCGAGGAATCCTTGATGCCTGCAAATTGGTGCGGGAAGGCATCCTTCAACCGGGCCAGCAGTTCGGGCGAGAAACCGATCCCGGCCGCACCGGGGAAGTGGTAGCCGAGCAGGAACCCGTCCGCCGGGACTGCCTTGTGGATGAGTTCGCGGAAGTAACGAAACAGGCCTTCATCCGTGGCTTTGCGGAAGTAATAGGGGGGCAGAACGACAACTCCATCATAGCCCAGGTCGAAAGCGGAATGGGTCAACGAGATGGTTTCAGTGAGACTGGGCGTCCCGGTCCCGGCGAGCAGTTTACAGGTCCCGCCCTGAGACACCTGGTGCATTTCGCGCACCTGGAGTGCGGATCGGAAAATCCCGATGCGTTCTTCCGGCGAAAAGGACGGCCCTTCGCCGGTCGTTCCCAACAGCAAAATGCCGTGGCAGCCGCGCCCGGCGAGGAAGTCCAGCAGGGACGGAAAAGCCTCCAGGTCTGGAGAAAAGTCCGCTTTCAGCGGGGTGACAGCCGCAGCAAACACGCCAGCCAGGGGATGCATTATTTGACCTCTTCGAGGAAATCTTTTGCGGCTTTCCGGGGGCTGGCGAGTTTCTGACCCTCAGCGTGCAGGTAACGCTGGCGGTCGAGCACCCACAGGTACAGGTCACCTTCGGTCTTGCCGGGGAACTCTTTCAGGATGCCGCTGCGCCGGATGTTGTTGATGATGGGCTTATAAACTTTATCGTACCAGTGCGCCACAGCCTCTTCATCCGAAATATCACGTTGTAGATCCAGTCCCATGAAGTAACGGTGGACGGCAATGTGCTCGAGCATGCGGTCGAACCCGTCTGGGATAGTCAGTTTGATATTGGCTTTCGGACGGATGCGGTCCAGCCCGGTGCGTTCGAGGAAAAATACTTTTTCGCCGAGGATTTCCAGGTCTTCCGGTTTGAGGTCGGGAGTAATATTGACCTTGGTCGAGCACTCACGGACTTCGGCATCAATGTCCATCTGCCCCTGTTCGCGCGCCACCGAGACGCGGTGATGACCATCCACCACAAAATATACCTCACCAACCTTATAAAGGACAACCGGTGGAAGGTTGATATCCTGGTAGAAGGCGCGGTCAATGCTTTGCCAGCGGTTGGCGATCTGGTCTTCGAGGGGTAAAAAGGCGCGGTCGAACTGGTGGTAGCGGTTCAGGCTGCCGACGATTTTCTTTACTTCCACCGTCCGAAGGCCGCGATAAATTGGCCCGCCGATGCGTAATTTCTCTTTGACTTCATCGTAAGAGAGCAACGTGGTCGGCTGTCCGCCTAGGATGCTGAGGATGCGGTTCCAAAAGGCTTTGAAACGGGCATGGGCAAAATCGGTCTTCGCGCGACCAGCGAAATCATCGAACATATGGTTCCACCTCAAGGAGTCTGTAAGGGTTTACATTGATAACGGTCGTTGCTCCCATTTGTGTCACCGGCGGCAGGAGGTTGCTCTTGTAAACCAGAGTATGCCCATGCAGGAAATAGCGCGGCTTGAAAACCCGGATGAAATTCCGAAAAGCCAAGAAACCGACATGGGCCGGATCATCGTCATCATGGATGCCGCGCGGCGGCGAATGGGCAATCACGATGTCCAAACCACCACCAGTTTGGACCCGCTGCCTCAGAAGTGTGGGCAGGAATGAAATGACGCGTAAGTACATCTCTGTCTGGGTATACTGGTTGGGGGGGACGGGTTTGTAGCGGATGCTCCCGCCCAGCCCGGCCAGGTTCAGCCCCTTGACGCGTGCCACGCGCTGGTCTAGAAGATCACAACCGTCCGCCCGGGCGGATGAGTTGCGCTTGTCAAATTGCGGGTCGTGATTGCCAGGGACATAGAGCAGAGGTACATTCAGCACCGAGACCAGAAATTCCAGATACTCATATGGCAGGTCGCCGCAGCCGAGTATCATGTCTACGTCGCGGAAATACTCTGAGATCTGTGTGGAGTATAGACGATCAACCACCTCATCGCTAACGGCCAATATTTTCAAGGGATTACTCCGCCCGTATTGTGCCCTAAAGTTTAATTCCACGCAAGGCCGGACAATTTTGGAGGATTCCTGTACCAGAGGAGCAAGACAGGGGCATCAGGCAGGCTGCATCCACCCAGCACCCCAAACCCCCTGTTTGTGAAAACTGTGGGCTTAATTCATGAACTGCCAATCCCGCCCAGCTCATCCGAATTTAAGCAATTGCAGTATATCCTGCAGTGCAGCGTCAAAAACCTCCTGCATCGTCTCCTGCGGAACCCGGTACCGCCCGCCGAAAGACCCGTCGCCGTAGACTTCCCGGGCGGTCTGCGCATCCATGATGTCGGATGGCAAATGCGGCGGGATCTTCTCGCCCTCCGGCAGGTCCGCCACAATGGTGAAGGGGAAAGCCTCCAGCCAGTTGGCGTGGTTTGGCTTGAGCTCGTGGCGCATTGCAACTTCCTCCACGCTGTGGGCCATCCACCAGGCATACCACTGTATCTTCAAACCGGCCAATTCGTTGGCAAGTTCCGTCAACCGTGCCTTGAGGCCGCTGTTTCCGCCGTGGCCATTCAGGACGAGGATGCGCTTGAAACCCTGGCCATAGGCTGAACGGAGGATATCCTCCACCGCCTCCATCAATGTCGACAGCCGCAGGCTGAGCGTACCGGGGTAGGTGAGAAAGTACGGGCTGGAGCCAAAGTTCACCGGAGGGGCCACCAGCACCCCGGTCTGTTTCGAGGCGGCGTCCGACAGGGCCAGCGGGACCTTGACATCCGAGAGCAGGGACAGGTAGCCGTGCTGTTCACACGCCCCCACCACCAGCATCAGCCGGTCGTCGTGCTTGAGATATTCTTCCACATCCATCCAGTTCAGGTCTTCGATTCGCATAACGCTATTATAATCGTCTTGTGCATGAAGCTATCCCCATCCCTCCACTTTTTCTCGAGCGCATGTCCCGATTGCTCGGTGATGAGTATCCCGCCTTCGCGGAATCTCTGACACATGAACCAGTGCACGGGCTGAGGGTCAATACACTTAAGTTATCCGCCGACGAGTTCCAGAAGATTTCACCATTCCCACTGGGCGACAAGGTGGCATGGTGCTATTCCGCCTTCAGCCTCATTCCATCCCCTTCTCACTTCGAAGGTGCCTCGCTGGAAAAAGGCCGGGAAATGACGGAACCCGGCAAGCATCCCTACCACCTGGCCGGACTGTACTACCTGCAGGACCCTTCTGCCATGTCGGCGGCGGAACTGCTCGGCCCCCGGCCCGGCGAGCGCGTCTTGGACCTGGCCGCCGCCCCCGGAGGTAAGACCACTCAGCTTGCCTCCCTGATGCAGGGGCAGGGCCTGCTGGTGGCAAACGAGATCAAGACCAAACGCCTGAACCACTTGGTGGTCAACATGGAACGCTGGGGTGCGGCTAATGTGGTGGTCACCAACGAGACCCCCGAACGGGTGGCCGACCATTTTGGTGCTTTCTTCGATCGGGTGCTGGTGGACGCGCCCTGCTCAGGCGAAGGCATGTTCCGCAAGGATATGGGAGCGCGACTCGACTGGTCGGAGGAGATGGTGGCGGGCTGCGCGGTGCGCCAGACAAATATCCTGCGCGTGGCGGCCCACCTGGTGCGCCCAGGCGGCCACCTGCTCTATTCCACCTGCACCTTCGCCCCGGAAGAAGACGAGGCCGTGGTGGCCGGGTTTTTAAAAGGACATCCCGATTTTGAAGTGGAAGCCCTGCCGCAGTTGCCAGGTTTCATGCCCGGGCGTCCGGAATGGATGGGTGAAAGAACGATAAGTAAAAAACAAAATGACGAATTACGCGGAGCGGTGCGGCTCTTTCCTCACCGGCTGACCGGAGAAGGACATTTCGCCTGTCTCCTGCAGCGTAAGGATGGCCCGGCAGGCGAGTTGGCTTTCCGCTGGCATTCGGTAAAAATCCCGTCCCCGGAGTGGCAGGTCTGGCAGGCTTTCCGGGAGGAGACCCTGGATGTGGATTACCCCTTCGAGCGCCTGCGCATGCAGGGGGATCGGTTGTATTTCGTACCGGAGGATGTTCCTGATATGAAAGGGCTGCGGGTGACCATCCCGGGTGTCTGGCTGGGAAATTTCAAAAAGGGGCGCTTCGAGCCGGCCCATCCACTGGCAGCCCATCTGCAACCAGGGAAGGCACACAATGTACTGGCGCTCCGCGTAGACAGCCGTGAAATGGCCGCTTATTTACGGGGCGAAAGTCTGCCCGCCGAAGGTCAGCCTGGCTGGACGCTTGTCACTGCGGACGACTGGCCGCTCGGCTGGGGCAAGCGCGTGCAGGGGGTGGTGAAGAACCATTTTCCAAGAGGCAGGCAAATCCAATCATGAGAGGCACCATGCACGAAAAACGTTTTGAAGGTGACATTGCCCGCTTGCGCAATCCTGAAAGAATAGCCCGTCTCGAAGTGGAACGGGTGGTCACATTATGCTTGGAAGGGATGCAGATCAAGTCTGTACTGGATGTGGGCACCGGGACCGGGTTATTCGCCGAGGCGTTTGCAAAGTGCGGACTGGTTGTCTCCGGCGTGGATGTCAATCCTGAAATGCTCCCGGTGGCCCGGACCTATGTGCCGGCCGGTGACTTCCGCGAGTCAACCGCCGAGGCCCTAGCCTTCGCAGATGCCAGCTTTGACCTGGTATTCATGGGACTGCTGCTGCACGAATCAGACGAACAACTCCAGGTGTTGAGCGAAGCCTGCCGCGTGGCGCGCATGCGTACCGGCATACTGGAATGGGCTTATCGCGAAGAAGACTTTGGCGCGCCGCTGGAATATCGCCTGGCCCCGGATATTTTGGAGGATCTGGCGAAGGAGGCGGGGTTCCGCGGGCTTGAGGTGATTCCCCTGACAAAGCTGGTGTTTTACCGGTTGACCATCTAAACGTATATGCTATTTGATTGTCGCCAAGTCATTAAGGAGTTGATTACGGGTTTCAGGATCCGACATTTTCTCGCTGACCTGCCTGGCCAGGTGCAGATACTTTTCCGCTTTGGAATGCTCACCCGCCAGAGCCTCGGCGCGTGCCAGCGCTTCGTAAGCATACCCAAGATGGAAGGGCTGACTCCCTTCGCCCCGGCTGTTTTCCAGACAGAGTTGGCCATATTGACGGGCAGCGTCCGCCTGGCCGAGCAAGCCATAGATGCGCGCAACCTGCCAGTAGCCCACCGAGAGATTGGCCGATGTGACATCCGGGCGCTGGGTCCAGTGCCAGAGGGAGGCCATACCCAGCAGAAGCATTTTCTGGTCCTCCTCAGGGGTGCGAACGGGTTTATCAATATAGTCCCAGGCGCGGTTGAAACATTCCGCTGAGAAATAGCGATGGGCATCATTCAAATTAAAACCGGGGGATTTATCCATAGCCATTCTCCTTATCCATCAATAACAAAAATACTTTCAGAAAAAAAGATGCCAAGAGCTAACGCTCACAATGGATCGACAGGTCAGTATAGCCAGCCAGAGATGGGTCATGCGCTACTTTATCGAACGGTCCCCAGAAGACGCCATTGCAGCCAGTCCGCGAGGCACCCCAGTCCGATTGCCGCGGTGTGAGGCTGGTATTGTTCTCATCGATGAATGTCCCTTTGATGAGGAACCCTTCCACCAGGTAATTAATATGCGCTCCTGTCACGCTATTGTCTTTCAGCGTGAATGTCCCGTTCGCTGGCAGCTCCGTCCATACCTGGCAGACGCCGCCGGTGCAGGGTGCCACCGTGGCCGGGTCCGGGTTGACCATGCAGGTCGGATTGCCCACCGCACTGGTCCAGGAAATTTGGTTGCATCCTCCCCCCCACATGTGGGTCCCAAGGTTGATCCCCACGTGCAGCCCGCCGCAACTGGAATCCCCTTCACTGGTGATGGTGTTCCCGGTTACCTGGACGCCCGAATCATCCGCCAATATCCAGGAATGCATTGCGATGGCGGCGAAGGCGCCGTAATTCCCGGTCGTGATCTGAATGGTATTGTTCGCAACAATCGTATTCGTACCGCCAAAGAAAACAATTCCCACGTCGGATGGGTCGATGATGGTGTTGTTGATGACCTTGTTGTCCGGTCCGGTCATGGTGATCCCGTCTGACCAGCCGCCGATATCGCCATCGTTGTCGGTGTAGGCACACCCTGCTGCGTGGACATGGTCTCCGGCGGTGTCAATGGTCACATTCTCGATCGTCCCTCCCGCCCCGCTAAATCCAAGCGCTGTACCGCATTCCGTCTGCGCGTCCACAAGATCGTGCACCACCATCCCGCTGTTAAAACCATCAAAGGCGATATTCCCAGGCAGGCACCACGGATCCTCGGCTGTTCCGCATTCAGGCAGCCAGGACCCCCAGTTGTCTTCCACGCCATTCGCCTGTTGGTCTGGACCAAGGCATTTCCGCACATCCCTGCCCCCGTTGATATCGATATAACCGAAGTTGATGTTATCGATATCATAGTTGGGGTTGAAGCGGGAACGCGCATATAGTTTGGCTACAAATCCCTTAAGGTCGGCCGTTGCTTTCAGAAGTGCATGGTTCGCCGGGTCACTGGAAGTGAAGGTGAGGTCATGCTTGGAAGACATCCCGGTCAGAAAGAGGGTTTTATCGATCATGTAACCCTGGTAACCGCTTGTTCCAACCCCGGAAGTGAAGACGATCGTATCGCCACTGCACGCCGAGTCGAGCACCGACTGGATGGCGCTGCTATCAGGCTGGTCGTCTAGCGGATTGGCGCCGTAATCATCCACCCTGACAGTTGCAATGCCGGAAGGAAGCCCAATCACCCGCACCGCCGAGAAGGTATCGGCGCCATCACCGTTGTCCGAAATACGAAAATCGGCCCCGTTGTCCCGGTTGGCGAACCAGGCATTGCATACGTTGAATGAGGCTGTCTTGAATTCCCCGCTGTTGGTCTTTACCACCGCCCCGCCGCCGGTGAAGACTCCATTCGAACTACCGCTGGGTTGGGCATCGAATTGCAGCGAAAAAGTATCCGTGCCATGGTCAAGATAATCCACTTCCACACGGACATGCCCGGTGGGGGAACCTTTGTAAAGCAGGTTGTCGTCCACATTAAATTGAAAGTAGGAGTCCCCGGTTGTATTCCCATCCGAGGAAGAGAGGGCAGCTCCGTTCCCGCTCTGACGCGCCCCCACCGGGGGATTTCCTACCGAAACCGGGATGGTATCTACATCCCCACCCACATCCAGGCTGAGACCCTGACCTGCATTGGTCGTCCCAAGAGTGATGGCAAGGTTCAATGGAGCGGCTGTTGGGGTTATTGTGGGGGGCAATTGAGTCGGAGGCAATATGGTGGGGAGCAAGGTTGCCGGGGTTGGCGTTGCAGGCGTTGATGATTGGCAAGCTGCCAGTACCCCAAAGGTCAATACGAAAATAAGGATCTTAATTGATTTCTTGCCCATTTTCTCTCTCCTCAATATTCCAATATTGATTATTATGACAATGTTTGTGATTATACCCGCCAAATTCCATATAACTAAAACACTACCAAATTCTTAACCGAATTCGGCCCCGAAAGTTGCCGAGACAGTTCATAAAGAGAGGGCGACCATTCTCCCGGTCGCCCTCTTGTGCTAAATAACAATATTAACCAGCTTTTTCTGGGCAACAATCACATTCCTGGGTGGTTTGCCTGCCAGAAATTTCTGCACCACCTCGCTCGCCAGCGCGGCGGACTTGATATCTTCTTCGCTGGCGCCAGCTGGGACGACCACCCGGTCGCGCACCTTGCCGTTGACCTGCACCGGGATGGTGATCTCGTCTTCCTTCACGGCGGCCTCATCCACCTGCGGCCAGGGCTGGGTGTGAACGGAGTACGGCTTGCCCAGCGCATTCGTCCACAGTTCCTCGGCGATGTGCGGGGCAACCGGAGCCAGCATGCGCAGGTAGATTTCTATGGCTTCATCCCAGGTGCGGGTCCCGTCGATCCCGGCTTCCTTAGCCTCGATCATAGCGTTCAGCAGTTCCATCAATCCGGAGACAGTGGTATTGAATTCAAACTGCTCGAAATCGCGCGTCACGCGTTTCAGCATCTGGTGGACACGCCGGCGCAGGGTCCGGGTTGCCTGAACATAGCTCTGTTTTTTGTCCAGAATCGTACCGGCAATCTGATCAGGAGACTCAGCGGGTGTGAAAGATCCGAGCGGTACGCGGGTCCGCTTTACCCCGGCGGTCTCGTTAACGAGCGCCCACAGGCGGCGCAGCCAGCGGACAACGCCCTGGATGTTCTCGGTGTTCCAGGGCCCACCTTCGCTCCAGCGGTAGCCGAACATCAGGTAACAACGCACCACGTCCGCGCCATAAATCCGCACCTGCTCGTCTGGGTCAATCACGTTGCCGCGGCTTTTGGACATGCGCTGTCCGTCCGGGCCTAAAATCTGGCCCTGGTTGCGCAGTTGGATCACCGGTTCGTGACCTTCGACCACGCCGCAATCGCGCATCGCCTTGTGGAAGAAGCGCGTGTAGATCAGGTGCATGGTGGCGTGCTCGGCTCCGCCGGTGTAGGTATCCACCGGCATCCAGTAATTGTACTCCTTAGGATCGAAGGGGCCCTTTTCGTAATGCGGGCTGAGGTAGCGCAGGTGATACCACGACGAGCACATGAAAGTGTCCATCGTGTCGGTATCACGCTCGGCATCCTTGCTGCAAATGGGGCATTTGGTTTTTGACCAGGTGGGGTGCAGTTTCAGCGGCGATTGGCCGGTGGGCAGCCATTCCACGTCGGTGGGTAGCGTCACCGGAAGCTGGTCGTCCGGGACGGGCACCTGTCCGTGTTCGGGACAATAGATGATGGGGATGGGCGCGCCCCAGTAGCGCTGGCGGCTGATGGTCCAGTCGCGCAG